>Ga0255770_10001350_pt1 | contig 22666 bp, 20 predicted proteins | sample 071ome_22_FD_179968 | JGI IMG/M metagenome (GOLD analysis project Ga0255770, IMG submission 179968) | Coastal salt marsh microbial communities from the Groves Creek Marsh, Skidaway Island, Georgia - 071404AT metaG (version 2) | ecosystem: Environmental > Aquatic > Marine > Intertidal zone >...
CTCTGATATTCTTGAATTTTTAGAAATCATTAGAAGAAACAGAATTGAAATTAGTCCTTCAGATGATTTTGTTAATTTATTGCTTGAGAACATTAACAAATTTGATGGTTTAGAATTTGAAGAATACACCAAGTTACTTGGCCAATTAGACTCTAATCTTTCAAAAAAAGATATATTTATGAATACCAGATACCTTCTTACCGGCAATAATAATGGACCTTCAGTTAAAAACTTATTTGAATATTATGGCATTAATCAAATTAAAAATTATTTAAATGACTTTAAAACTCTTTAATACACTCACTAAAACTAAAGAAGACTTTAATCCTATCAATCATAAATCAATTAAGATGTATGCTTGTGGTCCAACACTTTATAATAATCCCCATATAGGAAATTTTAGACCTATAATTGTTTTTGATATTTTGTTTAGAGTACTTCAATTAAAATTTGGAGAGGGGAATGTGACTTACGTCAGGAATATTACTGATATTGATGACAAAATAATCAATAAGGCAAATGAACTTAAGATTTCTACTAAACAGTTAGTTGAACAAACTCAAAAAGTTTACCATGAAGATTTAAACTCTCTCTCAATCTTAGAACCAACACACGAACCAAAAGCAACTGAATATATTTCTAAAATGATAGAAATGATCACAAGTTTAATTGAAAAAGAATATGCTTATGTCTCTGCAAATCATGTTTTATTTGAGTCAAAAAAATTTGATAAATATGGGGCTTTATCAAAACTTTCTCTTAAAGATATTATTAGTGGGGCAAGAGTAGAGGTAGCAGAATATAAAAAAAATCCAGAAGATTTTGTTTTGTGGAAACCTTCAAAAGAAAATGAACCTTACTGGGAAAGCCCGTGGGGCAAAGGTAGACCTGGATGGCATATTGAGTGTTCAGCCATGATTGCAGAATTATTGGGACCTACAATTGATATTCATGCAGGTGGTCTTGACTTGATTTTTCCTCATCATGAAAATGAAATAGCTCAATCATGTTGTTACCATGATAGGAATATGGCTAATTATTGGCTTCACAATGGATTCATAAATTTTGATGGAGAGAAGATGTCGAAATCTCTTGGAAACATAACTATTATGCATGAACTTCTAGAACATCACGATCCCGTCTCAATCAAATATGCTATCCTGACAACGCACTATAGACAGCCGATTGATTTTTCAAATGACTTGTTAAAATATTCCTCAAATATTGTCTCAAAATGGAGAGATTTTGTAAAGAAATCGTCCAATAACCATTTGGATCAAGATTTTTTAAAGGCTTTGGAAGACGATTTAAACACCCCACAAGCTTTAATGAGATTACAACAAATTTTTAATGACCTCAAAAAAACACCAAAAGATGAAGAACTTTCTAATTGTTTTAACAATGGATTATCTATTTTGGGGTTGGTACCTCATTTCCAAGAAATAGAATTAAAACTTGATAATGATGATATTGAAAATATGATAGCCCGCCGAGCTGATGCAAAGTCTAATAAAAATTTTGAGTTAGCCGACCAGATTAGAGAAGAGCTCTTAGATAATGGAATTATTTTAGAAGATACAAAAAGCGGGACAAAATGGAAGAAAGCGTAAATCCAAATAAAATATTTTTCTTTGACACTACTCTTAGAGATGGCCAGCAAACTACTGGTGTTGATTTTTCGGTAGATGATAAGATTAAATTTTCTTCAGCTTTAGACGAACTAGGAATTGATTATGTAGAGGGTGGATGGCCAGGATCTAACCCTACAGATGATAAGTTTTTTCAATCAACTTTAAATCTAAAGAATTCAAATTTAGTTGCTTTTGGAATGACTAGGAGACCGTCTACAAGCGCATCTAATGATCCTGGTTTAAATAGTCTAATCAATACCAATGTCGGACATATATGTATTGTAGGTAAATCTTCGGCTTATCAAGTGGAAAAAGCTCTTGGCATTTCTAAAGAAGATAATCTCCAAATGATTGGTGAAAGCATTCAACACATTAACCAAAAAGGTATTGAGGCAATGTATGATGCAGAGCATTTTTTTGATGGATATAAATTAGATCCCGAATTTGCTATGAATTGCTTACTGGAGGCTTATAAAAATAACGCCAGATGGATAGTACTCTGTGATACCAATGGCGGAACATTGCCTCACGAAGTAGAAAAAATTGTCTCTGAAGTGATCAAGAAAATTCCAGGAGAAAGACTAGGAATACATGCCCATAATGATACTGAAAATGCTGTCGCCAATTCTTTAGCAGCTGTCAGAGCAGGTGTTCGACAAGTCCAAGGAACAATTAATGGTCTTGGTGAGAGATGTGGAAATGCAAATTTAGTCTCAGTCATACCTTCTATTTTATTAAAAACTGATTTTGAATCCTCTATTCCTAGAGAAAATTTGACTTTATTAAAGAAAACATCTCTTTTATTAGATGAACTCTTAAATAGAACCCCTAATAGTCAACAACCTTATGTTGGTGAGAATGCTTTTTCTCATAAAGGGGGTCTTCATGTATCTGCAATTAATAAAGATCCAAAAACTTATGAGCATATAGATCCTCAATTAGTAGGTAACACCAGAAAAATCGTTATTTCAGATCAATCTGGTCGTTCAAATATTACATCCCTTTTGAATACAGTTGGCATTAACCCCGATGATCATAAGGATAAGTTAGACTTACTTTTGCAGAAGGTTAAAGAAAGAGAGTTTCAAGGATACGCTTTTGATCAGGCTCTTGCGAGTTTTGAGATTTTAGCTAGAGAAACACTCTTTGGTTTACCAAATTATTTTGAATTAGTTAGATTTAAAGTCATAGATGATAGAAGATGGAATGCCAGAGGGGACTTAGTTACAGAGTCTGAAGCAACTGTCAGAATTATTGTCAATAAAGAAGAGTACATGAATGTTGAGATTGGAAATGGTCCAGTCAATGCTCTCGATAAAGCCTTAAGAAAATCTCTGATGGGATTTTATCCAGCTTTAGAAGATTTAGAACTTACTGATTTTAAAGTAAGAATTCTATCTTCTGAAAAAGGTACTGATGCGATAGTAAGAGTTATTATTGAGTCTAAAGATAAAGAAGGTAATTTTTGGACCACGGTAGGGGTTTCTACTAATATTATTGATGCATCTTATAATGCATTAAGAGAAAGTTTAATTTTTAAACTAATTAAAACTTCTTGAAAAAAAAAATTCAATTTCTTTTTAATAAACCGCAACTATCTGAAAACATAGGTATGTCTATCCGATCTTTAGGATGTTTTGGTTTTGAGGAGGTTGGTTTAGTGAGTCCAAAAAAACCATGGCCAAATGATAAAGGAATTAGGTCCTCAAAGCATTTTGAGTCAATAGCCAAAAAAGTTAAAACATTCAATTCAATTCCTGAAGCAATAGCTAAATCAGATTTAGTTATAGCCACTTCAGTACGAAAAAGGGAGCTAAACATCCCTTTAATTAACATTGAGGAAGTTGATAAATCAAAAGCTAAAAAAATGACTATTTTGTTTGGACAAGAAAATAATGGCTTAAGCAATAAAGAAATATCGTATGCTAACTATATCTTGACCATTCCCACTCAAAGGGGCAAATCTCTTAATTTATCGCACTCCGTTTCAGTTGTGGCTTATATGCTAAGTAGATCTAGCAAAATAGATGAAGAAACAATTTTGCAGAGTGGCCTAAAGCCTCAAGAAACTGAAAAATTCATTAGTTATTTGATGCAGCTATTAGAAAATCGTCGATTTACAACAATTAAGGCAAAAACCCAGAATCTTGAACTATCTCTCAGAAGTTTTCTCAAAACATCCAATATTGATCAAAAAATGCTAAAAACAGCCTACGGTGTTATAAAATTTCTTACAAAATAAATTGACTTAAAATACGAAATCTATATAAAACACCAATTCATGACAAAAAGATTATCTTCAAAGCATAAAATAGATAGAAGACTTGGCCTAAATTTATGGGGTAGACCAAAAAGCCCTTTTAATAGAAGACCTTATGGACCCGGTCAACACGGTCAAGCAAGAAAAAGAAAACTATCTGATTTTGGAGTTCAGCTTGCTGCAAAGCAAAAGCTGAAAAAATACTATGGAGATATCACTGAAAAGCAGTTTTTAAAAATTTATCAAGAAGCATCAAGAAAAAGAGGTGATACTAGCCAAATTTTAATTGAACTTCTTGAGAGACGTCTTGATGCTGTTGTGTTCAGACTTAAATTTGCTCCTACCGTTTTTGCTGCAAGGCAATTAGTAAATCATGGACATGTCATGGTTAATGGTAAAGTAGTAGATAAAAAATCTTATCAAGTAAAAGACGGTGATGAAATTTCTCTACAACAAGAAAGCCAAAACATCCCTATGATTATTCAAACACTAAGTTCGAATGAAAGAGATGTACCTGAATATTTGCAATTAGAAATATCTAAATGTTTAGGTAAGTTTATCCGAGGTCCTCAACTTACTGATGTACCTTATCCGGTTCAAATGGAACCAAATCTAGTAGTAGAATTTTACTCTAGATAAAAATTTTAGCTTATTTCTGTTTTAATTCCTCTTGTATTAAATAACTCAATTAGTTCTCCAGACTCAGCCATTTCCTTCATAATATCACAACCACCAACAAATTCTTTTTTGATATATAACTGAGGTATTGTAGGCCAATTTGAGAAAACTTTAATTCCCTCTCGAATTGATTCATCATCTAAAACATTACAATGCCCAAAATCCACTCCGCATTTCTTTAGTATCGCACTGGCGACGGAGGAAAAACCACACATAGGAAAATCAGGATTTCCTTTCATAAAAAGAAATACGTCGTTCTCCCCAATCATCTTTTCAATATTTTCTTTAGTTGCATTGTCTAGTTCCATTAAATTGTTCCTTTCGTTTTAAGTTGCATAGCGTGTAATTCTGAGTCCATTAATCCTTCTAAAGACTGATAAACTAATTGATGTTGTTGAATTCTTGAAAGACCATTAAATTTTGAACTTTCTATCGTTACTGAGTAGTGATTATTATCTCCAGCGAGGTCTTCTACCAAAATTTTAGATTCTGGAAATTTATTAGCTATCAAACTTTCTAATTTTTTTTGTTCAATTGGCATTTAATTAATTATTTTTTTAAAATTATTATTATATTTTTCCAACATATCAGAATATTCAAATTTTTTGGAATTTATTTCAAAAGTATTTAATTTTACATGCCCTATAGATAAATAATTAATTTGATTTTGATTTAGCATTGAAAAAACTTCCTCTTTATTTTTTGGGTTAATAGCTAATATATATCCTGCAGAGTACTCACAGAAAATATCTTTTTCTTCATTGATCTCTATGGAAAAACCAAGATTTTTTTGAGTCATTTTAATTAAAGACATAAATATACCGCCTCTTGAAATATCATTGGAAGATTGAATGAGATTTTTTTCAGCTGCTTCTTGAATAAATTTAGCAGTTTTAATTTCTAAATTGATTTCAGGCGCTAACAGTTCATTAAAATCACAAATTGAATTTGTAATTTTTTGATCCTGAAGAAAATAGGGGCTAAAGTCAGTGCCCAGACTTTTGCCTAGGAGGATTAATTCATCATTTTCTAAAATAAATTTATTTTGTAATAGGTTTTTCCAATTCGAATTACAACCAACCATACCAATTACGGGAGTGGGGTTGATGGGTCTATCATTAGTTTGATTATAAAGGGAAACATTTCCAGATACGATCGGTGTATCTAATTTTTTCGCTATATCAGATAAACCACTTATTGATAAAACTATTTCTCCCATAATATTTGGATCAAGAGGGCTGGCAAAATTAAGATTATTTGTAATTGCCATAGGTTTAATATTAGAGGCAACAAGGTTTCTATATGCCTCCAAAACTGTATAAATCATACCTTTCTCAGGATTAATACGAATGTAAAGAGGATTACAGTCAGTAGTGGCACCTATAGCCTTTTCTGTGTTATGGATCTTGACTATTCCTGCGGATTGACCAGGCTCTTTAATAGTATCCCCCATAACTGTAGAGTCATACTGGTTGTATACCCAACTCTTATCTAAATAATTCAAATTATTCATATAATTTGAAATCATTTTTTCGATATCTAATTTAGAAGTATCAAAATTTCTTTTTTTTCTTTTCTTTGGAAGGGAAAATTCTCGATCATACTCAGGGGCATCATCCACAATTATATTGACAGGTAAATCTACAACAATTTTTTCATTAGAGGAAAATACAACTCTTTTAGTATTTGTTATTTCTCCTATAACTTCATAGTCTATTTGCCACTTTTTGAGTATCTCTCTAATTTTTTCATTATTATCTTTGTCTATAACAGCTAGCATTCTTTCCTGACTCTCAGATAGTAAAATCTCATAAGGGGTCAGGGGTTGACGTAAGGGCACCTTATCTAGATTTATATGCACACCGACATTTCCTTTAGAGGCCATCTCAACAGAAGAGGAAGTTATGCCAGCCGCACCCATATCTTGCATAGACTCAATTAGACCTGAGGACATTAATTCAAGACAGCCTTCCATTAATAGTTTCTCCATGAAAGGGTCCCCAACTTGCACTGAAGGTCTTTTCTCATCTTCATCATCTTCAGAGAAAACATCAGATGCCATACTGGCGCCATGGATCCCATCTTTTCCGGTTTTTGAACCAATATAGACAATTAAACCGCCAATAGTTTTAGGTTTAGAGTAAAATATTGAGTCGTTTTTAACATGGCCTATAGCCATTGCATTAACTAGATTATTAAAATCGTAAGTTTTATCGAATTCACATTCACCGCCAATATTGGGGATACCGATGCAATTTCCATAGTGCCCAATGCCATGAACAACACCATTTAATAAATATTTTGTCTTATCTGAGGATATTTCTCCAAATCGAATTGAGTCCAAAGTAGCTATAGGTCTAGCGCCCATAGTAAAAATATCTCTTAAAATACCACCTACGCCAGTTGCTGAGCCGTTGAAGGGTTCTATGTAGCTGGGATGATTATGACTTTCAATTTTGAAAGCAATACCATCATTGTCTTTTACATCAATGATTCCCGCATTTTCACCAGGGCCTTGTATAACTATCTCATTATTAGTAGGTAACTTTTTCAACCATTTCTTAGAAGTTTTATAACAACAATGTTCATTCCACATTGCAGAGAAAATTCCTAGTTCCTCGATAGTTAAATCTCTTTTTAAATAATCTTTTATTACTTGAAATTCATCTAGAGTCAGACCGTGCTGTAAAATTAATTCATCATTCATGATAAGATCGACTCAATAATTTTTTTTCCATCTTTTGAGGCATGAAAGTCTTGATAAGCCCTCTCAGGGTGAGGCATCATTCCTAAGATATTTTTATTTTTATTTGTAATACCAGCAATATTATCCAAAGATCCATTAATATTAGCATCATCAATCTGGTATTCACCTCTGCAGTACTCAAAAGCTATAAGGCCCTCATCTTGCAAGTAGCTTAATGTTTCTTGATCGCAATAAAAGTTCCCTTCATTATGGGCAACTGGGATCTGTAGCACTTCATTATCTTTAATATTGCAATTAAATTTATTATCGAATTTTTTTTTTATATGACAGTCTTTACCTAAAAATTTTATAGATTCATTCTGAATTAAAGCGCCTTTTAGTAAACCAATTTCAGTTAGTATTTGGAAACCATTGCATATACCTAAAAGGTATCTTCCATTATTAGCATGATCTATAACATCATGAATGATATTGCTTTTTGAGGCCATTGCTCCTGAGCGAAGATAATCACCAAAGCTAAAACCTCCTGGGAGTATGACTAAATCTACCTTAGGTAAGGATGACTCTTCATGCCAGATATTTAATACCTCTCCCTGAGTTAAATCTCTTAGATACGTTAGGGCATCTCTATCACAATTTGATCCAGGAAAAGTAATTACGGCTGATTTAAAGCTCATCCAAGTACTTCGTACTCTTCAATTATTTCATTAACTAATAATTTTTTGCACGCAGTATCAATTTTTAGAGATCTTTCTTCTTCATTAAGACTGTCTGGGAGATCAATTTCAATTAATTTGCCTTGCCTGATATTGCTGAAATCCTCAAAACCCAAACTTTTTAGTGATTGTTCAATTACTTTACCCTGAGGTTCGAGTATTTGGTTTTTGAGTCTAATAAGGATTTTAATTCTCATTATGATTTTATATTTAATCGTTCTAGTACCTCTTGGTAGGCACCCTCAACATCACCCAAATCTCTTCGAAAACGATCTTTGTCCAATTTCTTGTTAGTTTTTAAATCCCATAAACGGCATGTATCAGGTGAAATTTCATCAGCGAGGATGACTTCTTTTGTTTTTTTGCAAATTCCAAACTCTAATTTGAAGTCAATCAAGTTAATACCAATAGAGTAAAAAATACCTCTTAGAATATCGTTAATTCTAAGTGAGTATTCATCTATCAATTCTAATTCATCAAATGAGCAGAGCCCTATATTTAAAATATGTTCAGAGCTGATGTGTGGATCCCCGAGTTCATCTGATTTTAGACAATACTCTATTAAAGTATCATTAAGAGGGGTGCCTTCTTTGACACCAAATTTTTTTGATAATGATCCAGCAAAATAATTTCTTACTAAAACTTCGATCGGAATAATTTCTACTTTCTTTAAAAGTTGAGATTTTTTATCTAACTTTTTAAGAAAGTGAGTTGGAATATTGCAGTTATTGAGTACATCAAATAAATAAGAGGAGATCGAGTTATTTATAATACCTTTATTTTTAATAGATCCTTTTTTGAGATTATTAAAGGCAGTAGCATCATCTTTATAAGTAGCTACTACTTGGTTAGGTGATTTAGCATAGATAATTTTTGCTTTTCCTTCATATAATTTTTTCATTTTGGAAGCCATTAAATAACCCTTTTAAAAATCAAATCAACATTTTTAAATAGATTGTTGTTAGTAAAAATAAGATCAATTTTTCTAGATAAATTAAATTTTGATAATGTTGGGTGAGCGAGTAAATTTATTTTAAACTCAGTCTTTTGGTTCCAAGTTTTAAGTGCACATTCTTGAACAATTTTATATGCATCCTCTCTTGAAACACCATTTTCAATTAAAAAAATGAGTACGTTTTGAGAGAAGGGGAGGCCTTTAAGTAATTCAACATTTAAAAGCATATTATTTTTGTGAACTACAAGATTATTAATAATATTAATCATTCTCTGAACGGCAAAATCAAGTGTAATGGTTGCATTAGGCGCATTAATTCTTTCAACACTTGAATGGCTAATATCTCGTTCATGCCAAGTTGTAATATTTTCCAGAGCCGGAATTACAAGGGATCTGATAACTTTCGCTAGTCCAGAAACATTTTCTGATAAGATAGGATTTTTTTTATGAGGCATTGCTGAGCTACCTTTTTGCCCTTTTCCAAAACCCTCTTCAACTTCAAGCACTTCTGTTCTTTGTAAGTGTCTAATTTCAGTTGCGAGTCGTTCTAAAGAACTAGCAACTAATGAAAATACACTAAAAAGCTCTGCATGTCGGTCTCGAGGAATAATTTGTGTGGAAACAGGTTCAATTGAAAACTTTAATTTCTTAGCAACTATTTTCTCAACTCTTTGGTCGATGTTAGAATATGTTCCTATGGGACCCGACATTTGAATAGTTTGAATTTGATTGATCGCTCTGTTTAATCTATCCAAGTTTCTTTTATTTTCCTCGAAATATCCGAGGATCTTTAGACCAAAAGTAGTTGTTTCGGCATGAATACCATGACTTCGTCCAATACAAACAGTATGCTTATGTTTTAAAGCAAGTTTTTTTAAAGCTTTGCCATAATCCTCCAAACCTTTTTTAATAATATTGCTTGCTTGGCTAAGCTGAATAGAAAAAGATGTATCTAAAATATCACTAGAAGTCAGACCTTTATGGATAAATCTAGACTCTGGCCCTACATATTTTGCAACATTTGTTAAAAAAGCAATAACGTCATGCTTCGTTTTCTTTTCAATTTGTTCAATTTCTCTGACTTTGAATTTAGCTTTTTTTTTAATTTTAGAGGTTGTTCCTTTTGGAATTTGACCTAATTGCTCCATTGCTGATGAGGCAAGAATTTCAATATCAAGCCATATTTGAAACTTATTTTGATCTTCCCAAATATCTTTTAGTATTTTTCTAGAGTATCTTGGTATCAATTATAAAAAACCCCATTTGGAGACTCTGTCAGAATCTCAATCTTATCACCATTTATATATACCGTATGTTCGTATTGAGCGCTAAGTGTTTTATCTTTTGTCACAGCTGTCCATCCGTCATTAAGTATTTTTGAGTGATATTTGCCAGCATTAATCATAGGTTCAACAGTAAAAATCATGCCATCAACAAACTTAATATCATCATAATCTTTGTCATAGTAATGCAGGATGCTAGGATTCTCGTGAAAGTTTAGACCAACTCCATGACCACAGAAGTCTCTTACCACACTAAAATTATTAGGATGAGCTATTTCTTCAATTTTTTTACCGATGAGGCTTATTGAAGAACCGACTTTTATTACTTTCAAACTTTCAATTAAACAAGAGTGGGTAATGTTACAAAGATTCTGTGCTTTGACAGAAATATTTCCAACTTTATACATTCTCGAAGAGTCACCATGCCAGCCATCAATAATTGTAGTCACATCAACATTTAGAATATCTCCCTCTTCAAGTTTGCGATTTTTAGAGGGGATGCCGTGACAAATAACACGGTTTAATGAAGTGCAAGTAGATTTTGGGAAGCCACGATAAAAAAGAGGAGCAGGCAAACCTCCCAATTTTTTTATTCTATCAAGACAAAAATTATCAATTTCATCAGTGGTAATCCCCACAGCAATTAGATGATTTAATTCATCTAAAATTGCAGCAGAAATTTTACTAGCTTCTCTGCAAGAATTTATTTCACTTGGTTTGTAAGTTTTAATTTTCATTAATATTAACTTGTTGTATCACATTAATTCCTTTCTTTGACACCTCGCAGGAAAATGCAATAAATTTCACACCATTATTTTTAGCTATGATCGAATTTTTATAATATTCCTCATCAATATCTTTGGCTATAGAAAACATTTCTATATCTTTTCGTTGGATTAAATAAACCAGATAGCAATCATTTCCTTGTTTTGACATTTCTGCTAATTCAATTAAGTGTTTAGATCCTCGAGTGGTTTTGGCATCTGGAAATTCAGATAGGCCTTTTAGTCTAGATAGGGTAACTGATTTTACTTCTATAAAACAATTTTTTCCTTTTGGATTGTCTATAAAAATATCTACTCTAGAGTTTTTACCATATTTGACTTCTGTTTTAATTTCGCCTTGAAGATGATTTAATATTTTTTTTTCTTTAATTGCTTCGTAAATTATTCCATTTGGTAAAGATGTGTTAATTCCAACGTATACACCTTTATGTTTGATCGCCTCCAATCTATATTTCAATTTTGCCTTAGGGTTATCAACTTTGGCTACCAATACTCTAGCTTTTTCATTCAACATTCCCTTTAAAGAGCCTGTATTTGGGCAATAAGTTGTTATGATATCCCCGTCAATCATTACATCTACAAAAAAACGCTTATAGCGTTTTAGAAAAAAACCCTCTAATATTTTTTCTTTAAATTTCATTTATGGTTAAAAATAATATTAAAAATGCATGCCTTGTAGTTATAGGTAACGAGATTTTAACAGGAAGAACGCAAGATAAAAATATAAATCATATAGCAAAAGAGTTATTTAAAGTTGGTATTTTATTAAATTATGTTTGTGTCATACCAGATATTCAAAAAACAATTGTAAAAGAAATTCGTAGGTTAAAGAAAGATTTTGATTATGTAATAACCACTGGAGGTATCGGACCTACTCATGATGATATCACAGCTGAGTCCATATCATTTGCTGTTAAGCGAGAATACAAACTTCATCAAGGAGCATTTAAAGAGTTAATTAAATACTACAAAAAAATTAAATCAGAATTAACAGATGCTAGAAAAAAAATGGCCTATATGCCATCAGGTTCAAAATTAATAAAAAATAAAGTTAGTGGAGCTCCAGGATTTAACATTGAGAATATTTATGTCTTCGCTGGCATACCATCAATTGTTGAAGCGATGATGAGAGAATTTGTTAAATCAATTAAAAATAAAAATAAATTTTATAGCTCATCAATCATTACTAAATTATTTGAAAGTAAAATTGCAAATATTCTTGCTATTGCAGAAAAAAATTTTAGTGATGTCTCAATTGGTAGTTATCCCATTTTTGATGGCAAACCAAGGGGAGTAGAGGTTGTTATTAGTTCTTTAGCTAATAAGAAAAATGCTCAAAAGGCTAAAAAATTTATACAAACAGAAATAAACAAAATTATTTAAGAATTATTAAATTTAATATAAAACAATAGGTCTCTTGGCGGAGTAGCTCAGTTGGTTAGAGCGGTGGAATCATAATCCATGTGTCGGGGGTTCGAATCCCTCCTCCGCTACCAACAATTTTATTGAAATTCATACTTTTTTAACATATCTTTCGCTCTCTGATCGCGGGGTAGAGCAGCTTGGTAGCTCGTCAGGCTCATAACCTGAAGGTCGTAGGTTCAAATCCTACCCCCGCAACCAATTACCCACATTTTTCAACCAATTTTATTTGCTTTTTTTATATTTTTTTTTGCAAATGCATTTGACAAAACCTAAAGAAAGTGTAGATATACTCCTACTTTATTCGACTCATTGGGCCATTTATTGTGCACCAGTGATTCTTGCTCTTTATTTTTAGTAAATATGAAATGAATAGACGGTGGGTTTATAACGTTGAATTTCGGTAAAGTGAGTGTTTGTAACAAATACTCGCTCGATATTCGGCGTCTAACCTACGTCAATTTAAAACTTTGTTTTTTATGAGTAGGTAATTCAACTTAAGAGTTTGATTATGGCTCAGAACGAACGCTTGCTGCATGCTTTATACATGCAAGTCGAACGAAGGCCCTAGCTTGCTAGGTGTCCTTAGTGGCGCACGGGTGAGTAACACGTGGGAACATACCTCATAGTACGGAATAACTGCGGGAAACTGTAGCTAATACCGTATATTCCAGAAATGGGAAAGATTTATCGCTATGAGATTGGCCCGCGCAAGATTAGCTTGTTGGTAAGGTAACGGCTTACCAAGGCTCCGATCTTTAGCTGGTTTGAGAGGATGATCAGCCACACTGGGACTGAGACACGGCCCAGACTCCTACGGGAGGCAGCAGTAGGGAATATTGGACAATGGGGGAAACCCTGATCCAGCAATGCAGCGTGAGTGACGAAGGCCTTAGGGTTGTAAAACTCTTTCATCGGTGAGGATAATGACAGTAGCCGAAGAAGAAGGACCGGCTAATTCCGTGCCAGCAGCCGCGGTAATACGGAAGGTCCTAGCGTTGTTCGGAATTACTGGGCGTAAAGCGCATGTAGGCGGAACAAAAAGTTAGAAGTGAAATCCCTGGGCTCAACCTAGGAATTGCTTTTAAAACTTTTGTTCTGGAATTCAGGAGAGGAAAATGGAATTTCCAGTGTAGAGGTGAAATTCGTAGATATTGGAAGGAACACCAGTGGCGAAGGCGATTTTCTGGACTGATATTGACGCTGAGATGCGAAGGCATGGGTAGCAAACGGGATTAGATACCCCGGTAGTCCATGCAGTAAACGATGGGTGCTAGTCGTCGGACTTTTGTTCGGTGTCGTAGCTAACGCGTTAAGCACCCCGCCTGGGGAGTACGGTCGCAAGATTAAAACTCAAATAAATTGACGGGGACCCGCACAAGCAGTGGAGCATGTGGTTTAATTCGACGCAACGCGAAGAACCTTACCAGCGTTTGACATGGGAAGTGCCGGTTACAGAATGGTAACCTTCAGTTCGGCTGGCTTCCACACAGGTGCTGCATGGCTGTCGTCAGCTCGTGTCGTGAGATGTTGGGTTAAGTCCCGCAACGAGCGCAACCCTTATCGTTAGTTACTAACAGTTCGGCTGAGGACTCTAGCGAAACTGCCGGTGATAAGCCGGAGGAAGGTGGGGATGACGTCAAGTCCTCATGGCCCTTACACGCTGGGCTACACACGTGCTACAATGGTAACTACAACGGGACGCAATACCGCGAGGTGGAGCAAATCCCCAAAAGTTATCTCAGTTCGGATTGCACTCTGCAACTCGAGTGCATGAAGTTGGAATTGCTAGTAATCGCGGATCAGCATGCCGCGGTGAATACGTTCCCGGGTCTTGTACACACCGCCCGTCACACCATGAGAGTTGGTTTTATCTTAAGTCAGTGCGCTAACCTTCGGGAGGCAGCTGCCCACGGTACGGCCAGCGATTGGGGTGAAGTCGTAACAAGGTAGCCGTAGGGGAACCTGCGGCTGGATCACCTCCTTTCTAAAGGAAAAAAAACTTTGAACTCAGTGTACGTTCAAAGTAACCACCGTCTATTTGTTTTGCTTTTTTCAACTATGTTGATAAAGGGCATTAATTGGGCGTGTAGCTCAGTTGGTTAGAGCGCGCGCTTGATAAGCGTGAGGTCGGAGGTTCAAGTCCTCCCTCGCCCACCAACACTGTTGGGGGATTAGCTCAGCTGGGAGAGCGCCTGATTTGCATTCAGGAGGTCAGCGGTTCGATCCCGCTATCCTCCACCAACATCTTTAAAATCGTAAATATGAAAGCTGATAACAACGAATAACTTTGCACGAGTTATTCGTTAAAACACAAATAAAATAACAACAAATAACTACAAAAAGTTATTAACTAACACAAACTTTTCACTGTGTGTTAATAATTCAAGCGCGTAAGAGCATTTGGTGGATGCCTTGGCATAAAGAGGCGATGAAGGACGTGATAGACTGCGATAAGCTCGGGCTTGCTGTCAATAAGCTTAACCCGAGATTTCCGAATGGGGAAACCCGATTACTTATAAGTGAATACATAGCTTATAAGGGCGAACCTAGGGAACTGAAACATCTAAGTACCTAGAGGAAAAGATATTCCGTTAGTAGTGGCGAGCGAACGCGGACCAGGCCAGTGCTACTTTTTACTAAACCAGAACTGTATGGAAAGGCAGGCCATAGTGAGTGATAGCCTCGTATGGGTAGATAGTAAAAACTAGACATGAGTAGGGCGGGACACGTGAAATCCTGTCTGAATATAGGAAGACCACTTCCTAAGCCTAAATACTACTTTATGACCGATAGTGAACCAGTACCGTGAGGGAAAGGCGAAAAGAACCCCTAGCAGGGGAGTGAAATAGAACCTGAAACCGGATGCTTACAAGCAGTTGGAGCCTCTTTGTGAGGTGACAGCGTACCTTTTGTATAATGGGTCAGCGACTTAATCTCATTAGCAAGCTTAAGCCATTTAGGTGTAGGCGAAGCGAAAGCGAGTCTGAATAGGGCGATTTAGTTAATGGGATTAGACTCGAAACCGGGTGATCTAGTCATGAGCAGGTTGAAAGTGAAGTAAAATTCACCGGAGGACCGAACCCACTAGCGTTGAAAAGCTACGGGATGACTTGTGATTAGGGGTGAAAGGCCAACCAAACTCGGAAATAGCTAGTTCTCCGCGAAAACTATTTAGGTAGTGCGTCGTGTGAATCTTGTCGGGGGTAGAGCACTGAATGGGCTAGGGGGAAGCAATTCCTACCAAACCTAATCAAACTCCGAATACCGATAAGTCTGCACGGCAGACAGTCCATGGGTGCTAAGGTCCTTGGACGAGAGGGAAACAGCCCAGATCAACAGCTAAGGTCCCCAAATAATGATTAAGTGTGAAAGGGAGTGGGAACTCCAAGACAGCCAGGAGGTTGGCTTAGAAGCAGCCATCCTTTAAAGAAAGCGTAACAGCTCACTGGTCTAATTAAGAGATCCTGCACCGAAAATGTAACGGGGCTCAAATCATTTACCGAAGCTTTGACAATTACTTTTAGTAATTGGGTAGCGGAGCGTTCTGTAAGCCTGTGAAGGTGATGCGTAAGCATTGCTGGAGGTATCAGAAGTGCGAATGCTGACATGAGTAACGATAAGAAATGTGAAAGACATTTCCGCCGAAATCCTAAGGTTTCCTGCGTAAAGCTAATCTGCGCAGGGTTAGTCGGCCCCTAAGGCGAGGGCGAAAGCCGTAGTCGATGGGAAGCAGGTTAATATTCCTGCACCAGCTGGTAGTGACGGATGAAGTAAATTGTAAGTTCTTACTGGATTGAACTTGCAGTGAATTTGTCCCTGGAAATAGCTCCAGCATTAGACCGTACCAAAACCGACACAGGTAGGAAGGTAGAGTATACCAAGGCGCTTGAGAGAACTATGTTGAAGGAACTCGGCAAATTACACTTGTAACTTCGGGATAAAAGTGACCTGCTATTGGGCAACCAGTAGGAGGTGGCACAGAAGAGGGGGTAGCGACTGTTTACTAAAAACATAGCACTATGCAAAGTCGAGAGACGACGTATATGGTGTGACGCCTGCCCGGTGCCGGAAGGTTAATAGGAGGGGTGCAAGCTCCGAATTGAAGCCCCGGTGAACGGCGGCCGTAACTATAACGGTCCTAAGGTAGCGAAATTCCTTGTCGGGTAAGTTCCGACCTGCACGAATGGCGTAACGATTTCCCCACTGTCTCCAACATAGACTCAGTGAAATTGAATTCTCGGTTAAGATGCCGAGTAACCGTGGTTAGACGGAAAGACCCCGTGCACCTTTACTGCAGCTTTGTATTGGTATTAGGGGACAGATGTGTAGCATAGGTGGGAGACTTTGAAGGATTGGCGCTAGCCAGTCTGGAGTCACCAGTGAAATACCACTCTTCTGTTCCTTGATGCCTAACCATACACCGTTATCCGGTGTTGGGACCATGCATGGTGGGCAGTTTGACTGGGGCGGTCGCCTCCCAAAGAGTAACGGAGGCGCGCGATGGTAGGCTCAGAACGCTTGGAAACCGTTCGTCGAGTGCAATGGCATAAGCCTGCCTGACTGCGAGACCCACAAGTCGAGCAGAGACGAAAGTCGGTCATAGTGATCCGGTGGCACTTCGTGGAAGGGCCATCGCTCAACGGATAAAAGGTACGCCGGGGATAACAGGCTGATCTCTCCCAAGAGTCCATATCGACGGGGAGGTTTGGCACCTCGATGTCGGCTCATCGCATCCTGGGGCTGAAGCAGGTCCCAAGGGTTTGGCTGTTCGCCAATTAAAGCGGTACGCGAGCTGGGTTTAGAACGTCGTGAGACAGTTCGGTCCCTATCTGCCATGGTTGTGGAAGCTTGAGAGGATCTGCCCTTAGTACGAGAGGACCGGGGTGGACGTACCTCTGGTGTACCTATTGTAGCGCCAGCTGCATCGTAGGGTAGCTATGTACGGAATGGATAACCGCTGAAAGCATCTAAGCGGGAAGCCAACCTCAAAACTAGGCTTCGTTATAGGATCGTGGAAGACTACCACGTTGATAGGCTGGGTGTGGAAGTGTGGTAACACATGAAGCTAACCAGTACTAATAATCCAATGCTTGAATTTTAATACACAGCGAAAAGTTTTAACTAAAATGTTATAAAAAGTTTGTGGCGGTCATAGCGGAGTGAAAAAACCCGATCCCATTTCGAACTCGGTCGTGAAGGCCTCCAGCGCCGATGGTACTTAGTCTTAAGGCTTGGGAGAGTAGGACGCCGCCTATTTTATTAGTTTACATATTTACGATAATTTCAAATACCTAAATATACACTCTCTTCTGATTCAAAATTATGATTAAAGGTTGGTTTTTGGTAGCCTCGGGCGGACTCGAACCGCCACGGGAATAAATCCCACTGGATTTTAAGTCCAGACTGTCTACCAATTCCAGCACGAGGCCACATGTAAGATTAAATAGTCAGTTGTGGAAATGTATTATAAATCTCAATAAATACAACGGCTTTTTCTTATATTAATATTTTTTTAATTAAGATAATTATTGCTTTCGATTAGATCTCTATAGTGCTGGTTACCAAAAATAACATCTCTAATTAAATCAATCTGGCCTAAAATATTTTGTTCATCATCAATAATATTTGTATTTTTAAAATTAACTATCTCTTCATACCCAGCTGGTAGGTTTTCAAAACTTTTTAATTCATTCATGGATAAAGGACTGATCTGTAAGTTGAAGTTTCTAAAAGTATTATTTCTGACTTCTTGCTTGGTCAAATGACATAGTATTCCAATTTGGTTGGTATTGTTAATGAAAGCACTAAAACCATAATAAGAATATGGAACAGAGTCAGAAATATTATCAAACACACCTAAATCTTCATTCCACTTAAACTTATTTTGAGGAAAAATATTAAAGTAAGAATCTTGCAAATTTTTATAAAGAATTATCCCGTCGCTAAATAGAGTAAACAGGTTCTCTTTAGATTCATATGAATTATAAAGTTCGAGAAAATTGGCATCTAAGATATTTTTATTAGCATTGCTATATAGTTTATTCAAAGAGCTCAAAGTTGACTCAACGCTATGAGATTCTAAATCTATTATTTTTTGATGATTTGAGAAAAATATGAGTTTAGATAAGTATTCGTTGTTATTGAAGTTCATTCCAAACGTATATTTTATTGGGCTAAAAATATTACTGAGTTCTTCTAAATTTTTTAACGAATAAGTTTGATTGCTCAGAACTACTAAAGTATCCAAATCTAAGGGTAAAATATTGTGTTTGATGTCTAATCCATTGTCCTCATAAAATTTTTTAATTTGATTGGGTAATGAAATTTCTTTAATAGATAGATTTTTAAGTTGATTAAATTCACCAAAAACTATGTCAAATTCATCAATATTTTTATCAATAAAAGCTAATTCAAAATCAATATTATTTTCTTGGACATAGTTTCCAAGTTCATAATAGAGGTAATATTGGTAATCAATAAAATCATTATTTATCAGGCCAATTTTTAAGTTTTTTTCATTACTGCATTCCTCTGAGGCGAAAATAGGTTTTGTATGTATAAAAAGAACTAAAAAAAAAACTTTTAATAAAATCAACAATGAGCGGTTATTATGATTTAAACATTTCTTTATAGACCCGCTCTTCAATTTTATGGTTATTGTCAAAGAGCAAAGGTATTTCCAATCCTTCAGACATTTCTATTTCTATTGAAGTAACATCCTTGGCTTCGATGTGGTCTGCGTGTGCAACAATAGGTCTTTTTGAGGGGTTATTATTAATTATTTTTATTTTTGCACTATCTTTTAAAAGACCACCTTTCCAATGCCTAGGGCTATAAGCACTTACAGCTGTAAGGGCAATAACATTACTTCCTAAAGGAATAATAGGACCAGAAGCGGAATAATTATAACCTGTGCTGCCAGCCGAGGTTGAGATGATAACGCCATCACAAACTAATTCTTCCATTCTAACCTCATCATCAATTATTATTTGAAGTTTTGATGCTTGGTATTTTTCCCTTCTTATGCTGATTTCGTTTATAGCTATTGCTTTAACTTCTTTTCCTGTGGGAGAGAGAGTTTTCATTACCAAAGGACGTAGTTTTGTGAGCTGAGCTTTTTTTAATCTTTCAGTTAGTCCTTCTAATTTAAATTCATTCATTAAAAAACCAACTGAACCAAAATTCATACCAAAAATAGGTTTATTAATTTTTAAATAATCGTGAAGAGATTTAAGGATAAAACCATCACCTCCTAGCGCAACTATGAAGTCTGCTTCTTCGGGGCTATGGTTACCATATTTTTCAATTAACTCAGCCTGAGCTTTTAAATTTTTTTCTAAAGGGAAAGCTACAAAACTAATTTTCATAATTAACCACCAGTTTCATTCATATATCTATCAACATATCCCTCATAATTATTTTTGTTTATTTCAAAATTATGAGATTTTGGTTTAATAGACATTGCATACTCAATCAGTTTGATAATATCAGCTTTTGATTGATTTCTGAGCGCAAATTTTAAGTCAACAAAATCATTTTGGCCTAAACACATGTATAACTTTCCAGTACAAGTAAGCCTAACTCTATTGCAGGTATCACAAAAATTATGAGAAATAGCAGAAATAATACCAATTTTCTGATCGTTTTTTGAATTAGTAAAATACCTTGAAGGACCATTTGTTCGATACTTAGATGGAACTAATTCTAATTTTTTTACTAATTTTTCCTCAAAGGTCTTCATAGAAAGGTATTGATCAAATCTTTTCTCACCAATAGATCCAATAGGCATGACTTCAATTAAAGAAATATCACAGGAGTTTTTTTTACACCAATCTATGATTTCAAATATTTCATCATCGTTAAAATCTTGAGTCAGTACAGTATTGATCTTTACCTTGATACCTTCATTAATCGCAGAGTGAATTCCATTTATGACTTTTTCAAGATCACCCCACTTTGTGATTTCTTTATATTTTATTGGGCTTAGACTATCTAAAGATACATTAATTCTATCAATTCCATTCTTTTTTAGAATAGAAGAATACTTTTCTAAATTGGTCCCATTAGTTGTTAAGGTATGTTCTAAAATCTTATTTTGTTTTTTTAATTCAAATAAATGCTCAATTACAGAAATAATGTTTTTTCTAACTAAGGGTTCCCCTCCTGTTAGTCTAAATTTTTTTACACCTAATTCATTAAAGACATCAATTAATTTTATGATCTCTTCAATAGTTAAAACTTCTTGTCTAGGTAAAAAAGTGACATCTTCGGCCATACAATAGGTACATCTTAGATCACAACGATCTGTTACAGACACTCTTAAATAGTCGATTTTACGTTTAAATTGATCAGCCAGCATTTTCTATTAATTCTAAGTTTATGAACATTAAATCTATAACTTTTTTTCCAACATTCTCAAAGTTAATTGTAACTTTGCCATTAATACATGACTGAACTTGACCTATGCCCCAACTGGGTTGTGATGGACATCTAACTAGCGCACCAGGGATAAAATCGTTAAAAATCGGGCTATTTTCCATGTTTGTTCTTGTTAAGTAAGTACAATTATTTACTATTTATAATAGAATCATGGATAAAAAAGACAATTTAAACAAATTAAAAACAGTTATTAGTAGCATCGAGAAATCTTATGGAAAAGGCTCCATAATGATGCTTGGAAAAAAAAATGAAGATATGGGCAATGTTGATGTTTATTCAACAGGTTCCTTAGGCTTAGACATAGCTTTAGGTATAGGCGGATTGCCCAAAGGAAGAGTTGTAGAAGTTTATGGTCCAGAAAGTTCGGGTAAAACTACCTTAACACTTCATGTAATAGCAGAAGCTCAAAAGATGGGCGGAACATGTGCCTTCATTGATGCTGAACATGCTCTTGATCCTGGTTATGCAAAAAAACTTGGTGTCAATATAGATGAACTTTTGATTTCACAACCTGATACTGGAGAACAGGCTTTAGAAATAGCTGATACTTTAGTTAAGTCAGAGGGAATAGACCTTTTGGTCATAGACTCTGTAGCTGCTTTGGTGCCTAGAGCAGAACTTGAAGGCGAGATGGGAGACTCACTTCCAGGTCTTCAAGCTAGATTAATGAGTCAAGCTCTTAGAAAATTAACTAGCTCTATTTCAAAAACTAATACAATGGTCGTTTTTATTAACCAATTGAGAATGAAGATAGGTGTAATGTTTGGAAGCCCTGAAACTACCACAGGCGGAAATGCGCTTAAATTTTACTCTTCTGTTAGACTTGATATTAGAAGAATTGGTGCCATTAAAGACAAAGATAACATTATCGGTAATCAGACTAGGGTAAAAGTAGTCAAAAATAAAATGGCTCCACCTTTTAAGCAGGTTGAATTCGATATTATGTATGGAGAAGGAATTTCAAAAATTGGTGAAATTATCGATTTGGGTGTTCAAGCTGATATTATTGATAAATCTGGCGCTTGGTATTCCTATAAAGATGAGAAGATCGGCCAAGGAAGAGAAAACACAAAACAGTTTTTAAAAGACAATCCAGCTCTATTAGAGGAAATTGAGACAAGGATTAGGTCAAATTCTAACACTGTCGAAGAATTAATGATCGATCCACCGGCTTTACCCGACGATACTCCTGAAAAAAAAACTGAAGAATAAGTATTAATTTTCAAATAAATTAATCTATATTGCTAGGTTATGATTTCTAACCAGGTAAGAAATACTTTTATTGATTATTTTAAAGATCAAGGACACTCCCATGTGAGTTCTAGTTCTCTTGTTCCAGATAATGACCCAACCCTAATGTTTGCTAACTCTGGAATGGTTCAATTTAAGAATGTATTTACCGGATTAGAACAACGATCTTATACAAGAGCTACAACTTCACAAAAATGTGTAAGAGCAGGTGGTAAGCACAATGATTTAGAAAATGTAGGTTTTACAACAAGACACCATACGTTTTTTGAAATGCTTGGTAACTTTTCATTTGGTGACTATTTCAAAGAAGAGGCAATTTATTTTGCTTGGGATTTAATTACAAAAAAATATGAAATTAACCCGGATAAACTTTTAGTTACTATTTACCATGACGATGAACAGGCTGAAAAATACTGGAAAAAGATTGCTAAATTACCTGATAGTAGAATTATTAAGATCTCTACCTCAGATAATTTTTGGTCCATGGGAGATACTGGCCCATGTGGTCCTTGCTCTGAGATCTTTTACGATCATGG
>Ga0255770_10001360_pt1 | contig 22590 bp, 31 predicted proteins | sample 071ome_22_FD_179968 | JGI IMG/M metagenome (GOLD analysis project Ga0255770, IMG submission 179968) | Coastal salt marsh microbial communities from the Groves Creek Marsh, Skidaway Island, Georgia - 071404AT metaG (version 2) | ecosystem: Environmental > Aquatic > Marine > Intertidal zone >...
CTTACAACTAATTTTTCAAGTTTTTTTCCCAGACTATAATCATCAGTGTACAACCTAACACTACATTACACGATAGTGAGCAGGCCATCACCACTATACCTAAGTCATTTAATTCTAGCATTTTATTCCACTTTCCATAATTTTGCGAATACCCAAGCTGTACATCCGAACCATGCTGTACATATGAGAGTGATAACGATCATATCTGCTGTACTGTACATTACTGTGGTCATGTATATAGATAATATCCCTTTTCTTCCCGATGTCGTTTATTCTTCTCGATTAATTCTTTCAACCCGTCACTCATCTCAGTCTCATCAACTGTATATTTGACAGGTGCCTGATACAGTGTACCACCGATCAGTGTACTGTTGCCTGTCATGGTGTTGGTTTGAATCTTTGCCCCGTTGATAGTCTTCATTATCATTATCCCTTAGTGAGTGAGTGAGTGAACAAAAGAACAGATCATTTGACCTGTTCGATATCCGATGGGCAGAAGTCGAATTCTTCCCCGCTATCATCGGTTGCCCAGATGACATCTTCAACTGGTGAGAAGTGAACCTCAGTCACGGCAAACCAGCTACCGTTAACGAGGATGAGGTTGCCTTTTTTGATTTCGTCGATGTTAATCATAATTCTTTTCCTTTTTGTTTGTTGTTTGTTATAGTTCTATTATACGCCGTTAGCTGAGAATTGCAACCCCAATCGGTTCGATTTTTCAGAATTTTTTCAACTTATTTGTATCGACCTGAAATGGTTGTTTGGTAATTTCCTTTCCCTTTGCTCCAACGTATCGGACTTGGCAGAAGTCGTGACAGTAGTCGAGGATGACAACCGCGAGTCCGTTGATTCGTGCAAGTGTTGAATTTTTCATTATTTCGTTTCCCTTTGCTTGTTGTTTGTTGTTCATGCCTCTATTATATGCTATCGGCATAAAAAGTCAATAGTCTTTAGGTAATTTTTAGGTTTTTTTTCTAGAAAGTAGGGGTGGGTGGGGTTTTTTTGTTCAGTAGTCGGGGGTGCTGGCGGTAGCCGTTTTGAGTCAGGTAGTATTTCCATAATTGGCGACCCCAAAATCTCAATAAAACTACCTAAACTATTCAGACTCAGCCAACATCCAATCTACTCTCCCACAGCTTCATAACTGCCTCATGTGCCTCTTCAAGCGTCTTTCTGCCACATATTCTATTCCCTTAAAATATCATTTCCAATAACTCTCCCCTCTGTTCTTTCGCCGCTATTAATCATATGGCTAGTACAGGCTTCAGTCAAGTTCTTTCCAAACCCCACTACTCCATCATCTGTCTCAATTACAACTTGCCACTTATCATCAGTATTGTCACAGTATAAGAAAACCTCCTTCTCTTGTCTCGCGAGGGTTTCTAGATAGGCAAGTGAAAAAGAGGGTGATGCCTTTTTTTCTTGCTCAACATTTTTAAGTTCCAATTCGCTCCAATTCATTCAATATCTCCCATGTTTTTTGTAAGATTCTTCTGTAGACAAGGCTTCTGGCATTTGTGGGCTAGCCTCTAATAAGTCAAGGAATAGTTTTAGATTGTTTTCAGCTTCTGTGCGGCTTGAAAAAGATTTGTAAGATTTGATAGACACTGTTTCTCTATTTTTCACAATAGTTGCTTCCCAACTATATTTTTTGTCATTATAACTGTAAGAGCTACAATAGTCTACCACTCTATATACAATCCTATCTGGATTATAGTCTGTTTCAATCACGGTGAAAGGTTTGCCGACTGGCAACTTATCCCCATCTGGAACGATTTTAATAGCTCCATCCACTTCAATAACCATTGGAAATTTACTACTCATTGTTCCCATACCTCCCCATTCTCATTATCCAACAGCGGCATTCCAGCTTCTTCTGGCGTGCGGTCGCCCTTGGTAGAGTTACAGGTTACGCAAGCAGTTACAAGGTTCTTCCAAGTGTTCCCACCACCTCTAGACTTTGGGAATACGTGGTCGATAGTCAAGTCTGCTTGACTGAGGTCATCGCCACAATAGCGACAACGGTACTCGTCACGAAGGTGAATGTTACGCTTTGAAGGAGTAAACTGAGGTCTACGCTTCACATACTTCTGGACCATCATCATCTTTGGAATGAGGTATTCTTCTCCACTTCCATCGAGAATTGAATCATCATCATGCCACTCAGTAACAGTTAACGGCTTATCTTTCATAATAAGCGTCATCGCCTTCTGCCATGAAATTTTGTCTAAAATACGACCATCTAAGTTTAAAATGGTGCAAAAACCGTGTTTTTTGTTCATAATGCCACTTTCTTTTGTGTATAAACAACTACTAATACTATAACTATACTAGAGGCTGAGACCATTATACCAAGAAATGGAAGCTTTGTCAACAGAATTTTGAGAAAAAAGAGGGATAACATGAAAAAAGAAATTAAGAGGGTAGAGGCTGATGTAAAGGTTGTTCAGACTGATGAGTTGCAAAAGTCTGTAGCAAAAGAACTTACGGTCGAGGACAAAGATATGGATCAGATTTTGAATGAATCCGAAGAGAGGAGAGATGAAGATACCGAGTAATCATACTGAGCAGGAAGTCATAGATCTGATTGTTGCAACAGCGAAACGGCTTGCTCCAAGGTATATCTTTCCGGGGAATGATCTGGAAGACATAGAACAACAGGGGATGTTACTAGGAATTGAAGCTTTAGAAAAATATGATGAATCCTACAGTCTGAAGTCTTTTTTGTTCAGACATGTCAATAATCGCTTACAAATCTATAAAAGGGACGAATATTATCGCTTGGACGAAGGACCATCAAAAGAGATTCAAACAACGAAGAGGAGAATAAACGCTCCCGAAACTTTTGCAGAAGGTTCATTGGTAACTCAAAAGGAAGATGATATAGCACGCAATGAAATAAATGATATAATCGACAAAAACTTACCAATGTGCTACAGATCCGATTATTTACGCTTCACAAATGGCGAGAAGATATCGGAAACAAGAAAAGAAAAGTTATTAGATGTTCTTCGAGAAATAGTTAAGGATTATGATTATGGGCTACAATAAAGGTCGCTTTACTATAGAAGAAATGGACATCATTCAGACCATGCGAGAGAAGGGTCACACTGTTGACGACATTTCAAAGAAAATTAACCGCGATCCAGTTAGTGTTGATAAGTGGATAGAGGACAATATAGGAAAAACCGAAGCACAGAAGGATGACATAGAATTAAAGAATGAACTTCGCGATACTCCTTACTATAAAGAACTAAAACGCCAATTTGACCATGATGACATTGAAATCTTCGAAATGCATTGGCAAAGATTGTGGAAACAGTTCAAGAATGACGTTTTCCATACAGAAGAAATGCAAATCATGGACCTATGCAAAATTGAAGTTTTGATGAATAAAATTCGCCGCGATTCTAAATTTGATGAAACAAGAAGAAACGATTTAATGGCGATGCTCAGTGAGGAACAGGCTCGCCAGCCAATGGACGATGGAGAAGCAAGAGATAAAGCAGAGAGGATCGCCAATATACATAGACAACTCGATTCTATCTCTCAAGCCACAAATATGAGAGAGCGTGAGTTCAAAGATTTTCTCAAAGAAAAAAACAACATGCTTAAAACCCTTAAGGGTACACGTGACCAGCGTATTAAAGATATTGAGTCAAGTAAAGACAGTTTTCCGGGCCTACTTAAGAAGATTAGTTCTGACCCGAACTTTAGGAAGACAATGCGAGAAGACTGGATGAAGGTAGCTATAGCGACAGAAAAAAAACGCATTGAGCTTACCCAACCAGTAGAATATGAAGATGGAACCGTAGATTCTCCACTATTAAGACCGGAGGATTTTGAAAAAACAGAGGAAGAGAAATGGGGAGAAAAACAGAATGAGTAAAACAGCTATTATTTTTGGAGTATCAGGACAGGATGGATCTTATCTCTCAGAACTATTACTAAACAAAAACTATACAGTATTAGGAGTGACTCGTCGTTCTGCAACAGACAATACACAGAACCTCTCTTTTTCACTTGCTAATCCTAACTTCTCACTCGTGGAAGGCGACATTACGGATTCATTCTGTATTGCACGTTTGATTGAACAGCACCAACCAGATGAAATTTACAATTTAGCGGCACAATCACACGTAGGAACTTCTTTTTCACAACCGGGGTTGACTTGGGATATTACTGCCAAAGGCTGTCTGAATATATTGGAAGCAATTAGACACTCTAATCGCTCTCATGAAATTCGGTTTTATCAGGCAAGTAGCTCGGAGATGTTTGGGAAGAACTATTCAACTATTTTCAGTAATGGGTTTGTTGTGGAAAATAGTTCAATAAATGGAGATGAACTAGAACCCAGACATAAAGGAAAGTTTCAAGATGAAAACACCCCGTTTCTTCCACAGTCACCTTACGCTATCGCCAAGCTAGCCGCACATCACCTCTGTCGCAATTATAGAGATAGTTATGGTATACACGCCAGCTCCGGTATTTTATTTAATCATGAGTCTCCTAGACGCGGTGAGAACTTTGTGACGAGAAAGATTACGAAGTGGATTGGAGAGTTTAAAAGATGGTGCAAAGAAAAAAATACGACTCCAGAGAAGTTAGTGGTTGATAGAGATGAGGTATATATTGGAGGTAGGGTATCTAGAGATCAAGGTTTTCAATTTCCCAAACTTCGCCTCGGAAATCTAGACGCTAAGAGAGATTGGGGGTTTGCTGGTGACTATGTAGAAGCAATGTGGCTCATGCTGCAACAGGAGGAATCTGATGATTTTGTCATCGCTACGGGAGAAACTTACTCAGTTAGGGAATTCCTTGATGTGGCTTTTAATGAAGTGGGCATTAAGAATTGGGATAACTATGTGGTGGTTGACCCTAAATTCTATAGACCTGCTGAAGTTGATTATTTGTTGGGCGATCCAACTAAAGCGAAAGAAAAGCTAGGTTGGACCCCTAAAACGAGCTTTAGTGAGCTTGTCGAGATGATGGTGGAGGCTGATTCAGATGGATGATTTTACTGAAAAGGCAAATGACGAAATGTGGGAAAAAGTATTGAGTCAATGTTCTGATTATCTTGATCAGGATATAGATTTGGAAAGGGACGGTCAGTTTATTAAGCGACTTACGTCACTTATGAAAAAAGTACAGGAGAGAAACAGTGCCACTGAATAAAAATGAAATCTATTGTGATCTCACAAGAACCTTATTAGATACTCTTCAGGAAGAAGGGGTTCATCTTTATAGAAATGCCGGTACTGGATATATGCCATTAAGTTATAGTGAGATAAGCAACTTTATTATTGGTCCTATACCTGAAGGATGGAACGAACCTAGAGAAGATGAATCAGGCCGAAGAGATATATTCGGGAGGAAGTATGGCGAAAGCCTTTAGAGACGAAAGACACGTAGAATGGTCTCGTGCCGTTCGCGATAGAGACGGAGATAGGTGCGTAGCCTGTGGAAAGTGGTCTCGTTGGTGTAATGCACATCATATGGATAGCTTTGATTGGGCCGTTTCTGCAAGATACGATACAAAAAATGGTGTGACACTCTGTTCTGGAAAGAAAGGGTGTCATAATGAGTTCCATAAATTATATGGGACTAAGAATAATACGAGGTGGCAGTTTGATGCTTACTTGCGATCTTATCATGGGAAAGGAATAGAGGATTTAGAATTATGAAAATAGGAAAAATGTGTGAGTGTGGAAAATACAATGAGTTCTTCGACCTTGATGATGAAGAGGATATGATGTCGTTAAAAAAGTCGATTAAGGAATATGAGAAAAGCCGTAGACTCAAACTTAAAACATACGGTCAGTCAGAACAGAATTTCTTTATGAAACTAACTAAGGAAGTAATAAAATCAAATATGTTAGTTTACGATGAGGATGCTGCTTCGGGACAGATTACAAAAAGACTGATCTCTCTTATGAAGGTTATCGCAAGGAATAATGATTATGGACCATTGGTAACATTATATATGCCAAACGGTTCTATTGAAGAAATTGAAACGCAAATAGTAAATCAGGCTGGTTATGAATATGTAGTTACGGAAAATCTGGAGACTATCTTGGGTGTTGAAATGATTGAGACTAATTGGTTAGATAATCCTAGTTGGTGGAAACTCGACAATAGAAAACCTCTATGGAAAGAATATTTTATTGATGGGTTTGGTGCTTCTTTAGCCCCCTATGACGAAAATCTATTAATTGGAGTAACTGCAAGTGGTAAGGCGATAGGAGGGAGTTTCTAGTGGAACAATATGAAGTAATACGCGATACGCGAGAAAGGCAGGGATGGTATTTCCCGAAGAAAGATAGGTGTGCCGGTATGATAGACAAGGGTCTAAAAACCGGAGATTACACCCTGAGGGGATACGAAGATATAGTATGTATCGAAAGGAAAGCAAGCCCTGAAGAACTCGCCTTGAATCTCGGCAAACACAAGGATCGATTCGTAAGAGAGCTTGAAAGGATGAAGGATATCGAGCATCGCTACATAGTCTGCGAATTTTCACTCGACGAACTGCTTAATTTTCCCGAGAATTCTCGAATGCCTGAAGAGAAAAAGAAAGGTCTGAGGATCACCGGAAGGTACATGATAAGATGCTTAATTGAGTTTGGTATCAAGTACAATGTTCACGTACTCTACTGCGGGACTAAGGTTAACGCTTTTAAGGTAACAGAAAGTATATTCAAAAGAATGGTAGAAAATTATGGTTTTACAGCAACTGGAATCGAGAGGTGATTTATCTGCGGAAACTATCCAAGCTATTAAAGACGCTTGGTTAGAAGTAGATTTTACCGACGTAGACTTACCAGACCCCTTTGAATCTCTTTATTCTTCTGATGAAGATTTTATAAAGAGGTTTGTTTATTTATTATCACAACCAGAAAACTTTCATATTCTGTGTAAATATATATTTAACATAGAACTACCACCAATCCAGAACGTAATACTACAAGAAGTTTGGAACAAAAGATTTCCGATGCTATGTGGAAGTCGTGGTCTAGGTAAAACCTTTTTACTATCTCTCTACTCTATGCTTAGAGCATTTCTCATGCCGGGGCGAAAAATCGTAGTCGTCGGTGCTGCTTTCAGACAATCAAAATTCCTATTCGACTATATGAAGGGAATATGGGATAATGCTCCAGTTTTGAGGGATTTGTGTCAAAATACTGACGGACCAAAAGCCTCAGTAGATAGGTGTATTTTTCACATCAATGGAAGCACGGTAACATGTCTACCTCTTGGTAATGGAGACAAAATTCGTGGTCAACGTGCTAACGATATTATTTGTGACGAGTTTGCGTCTGTACCTAGAGAGATTTTTGAAACAGTCGTTGCCGGTTTCGCTAACGTTGCTAGTTCTCCTATCGATAAAGTAAAACAGAAAGCAATGCTTAGAAAATGTAAAGAACTAGGCATTGAATTGACTGAAATAGATTTTGACGTTACAGATAAAGGAAACCAGATTGTTTTTAGTGGTACTGCTTACTATGATTTCAATCACTTTGCGGAATATTGGAAGAGATGGAAAAAAATCATTCACTCTGGCGGTAACGTAGAAGCATTAAAAGAAATATTCAAAGGGAAGGCTCCCGGTCCAGATTTTAACTGGAAAGACTATTTGGTTCTAAGAATCCCATATGACGTTCTACCCGCTGGTTTCTTAGATGCAGCACAGATTGCCCGTGCTCGTGCTACTGTGCATACTGGTACATTTCAGATGGAATATGGAGCAATATTCACAACAGATAGCACTGGATACTATAAGAGGAGCATGATAGAGAAGTGTGTGGTCGGACCTAACTCTAGTGTCGATTTACCAATTTCAGGAAATCCTTTTTTCACTGCTACTCTTGAGGGGTCTAAAAATAAAAAATACGTTTACGGAATCGACGCAAACGCTCAGGGGAGTGACAACTTCTGTATTATCGTACTAGAAGTACACGAGGATCATAGAAGAATAGTTTACGGTTGGACAACCAATACCCAAAAACACAAAAAGGCACAATCTAAATCTGCGACCGAGGAACAAAACTATTATTCATATTGTGCTAGAAAAATTAGGAATTTGATGAAGGTATTCCCCTGCGAGGAATTAGTTATTGACTCTCAAGGTGGTGGATACGCCCTATACGAAGCATTACACGATAAAGACAAATTACAGGATAACGAACAGTTAATTTGGCAAAATGTTGATCCAGACAAGGCTAAACCGTCAGATGATTACACCGGCCTACATATGGTAAGACTGATCAATTTTGCGGATTCTAAATGGATGAGTGAATCAAACCAGACGATGCGTAAGGATTTTGAAGACAAAGTGCTATTGTTCCCTTATTTTGATTCGTTGACGCTAGGACTCTCTTACGAGAAAGACGAAATTGAAGGAAGAACCTTTGATACTCTAGAAGACGCCGTTTTTGAAATAGAGAAATTGAAAGATGAATTGGCGATGATCGTTCACACGGAAACCGCTTCTGGTAGAGACAAATTCGACACACCTGAAACTATTATTGGTGTGGGCAAGAAAGAAAAGGTTAGAAAGGACAGATACTCAGCATTATTAATGGCAAACTGGGGTGCGAGATTAATAAATGCCTACAAACCTCCTGAACCGGATATCGCTATTGGTGGATGGGCTGGTGATAGAGATGGAGATTTTGAATATGGGGCCGATATGTATAATGGTCCTGATTGGTGGGTAAAACACATGAAGAAAGAAAATCCATACGGATAAAGGAGAAGAGATGAAAAACGTAAGAATTTGGCAGTTGGGAAGTATTGAAGAGGGAATCATGCCCACTAAAGAAGCTCTTGAGAACTTACATAAAACGATAAAAGAACAAGACGACTCTAACACTATCAATATAATTTGGGGTCCAGACCCAATCAAGGTAACTCAATATCACGGCGGGGATTAAAAACCTCCATTCTTTTTTATTTTGCTAAACCTAACTTAAAGCCCCGAAAGGGGCTTTTTGTGTATAGATAAGTAATCAAATTACAATACAATTACTTTGGAGGAAGAATGTCAGATTATTATACTTGGGAAACGGAACAGCAAAGGGCGAACGCTTATATTAGATCTAACGCTATAGAGGGTTATGGTGCTGTTGAAAAATCAATGGCGGCTCATGATACCTTTATAGATATAGAGCCAAATAGAAGTGTGAGACCTCAGATGGGGCGTAGAGACTACAATAGATTCCGCCCCGGAGAGTCTGTTCCCAAGAGGCAGAAGAGAATTAAGAAGATGTGTATGGAGGCTTACGAGAAGGTAGGAATCATTCACAATGTAATTGATTTGATGGGAGACTTCGCTTCTCAGGGGATTAGCCTATTGCACGAACAAAAGAACGTAGAAAAGTTCTATAATAAGTGGTTTTCTATGGTTAAAGGTCCAGAAAGATCTGAGCGTTTTCTGAATTATCTCTATAGAACTGGTGATGTAATTATCTTTAGAGAGACGGGATTGATCAGTCCAAAGAGAACTAAGGAATTTAAAAAGGCTAAGGCTGATGGCTTTTCTGATAAAGATCCTGTAGTCAGAAAGAGAAAGATTCCAATTTCTTATACTTTTCTGAATCCATTAGCCGTTGAGGTGAAAGATCCAAATGTAGCAGAGGTTGTAGGAGAAAGGAAATATGTACTTAAAGTAGGCATTGGATTAAACGTATTAGAAAACAGTAGCTATAAAGAGAAGGTAAACAATCTACCAGATTCTCTTAAAACTAATATCTCGAAAAAGAACGAAGTTGATCTGCCAAATGACCAATTGAAAATTTACCACTATAAGAAAGATGATTGGTTGACTTGGGCTAATCCCATGATTGGCCCTATTCTTGATGATCTCATTACGCTTGAAAAGATGAGATTGGCAGATAGAGCAGCACTCGATGGTGCTATTTCTAACATTAGGCTCTGGACTGTAGGTAGTTTGGATCATGGTATTGGTCCACAGAAAGCGGTTCTCAATAGACTTCGTGATATTCTTGCTAGTCATACTGGCGGCGGTACTATGGATCTAGTATGGGGTCCAGAACTTAACTTCAAAGAGAGTTCTACACAGCTCCACCACTTCTTAGGAAAGGCGAAATACGAGCCTATTTATACTGCTATTTATGCTGGATTAGGTATTCCTCAGACGCTGACTGGTAATTCAGGTGGTGGTAATCAGGGGTACACTAATAACTTTGTTTCTATTAAGACCCTCGTAGAAAGGCTTGAATATGGTAGAAGTCTTCTAGTAGATTTCTGGAACCATGAAATGGAAATAGTCGCTAAGGCTATGGGTTTTAATGGCATTCCAACTATTCGCTTTGACTCTATTGTGCTATCTGATGAAGCATCTCACAAAAAGCTTCTACTTGATCTTGCTGATCGTAATATCATTAGTCATGAGACTGTTGTTGAGAGATTTAATGAAATTCCACATATCGAGAAGAAGAGAGTGGGCAAAGAAGAAAAAGATAGAAGAAATGACAAGATGCCCGATAAAGCTTCTCCATATCATGACGCTAATCTCCATAATGAGATTGTTAAGACATTAGTTAGATCGGGACTATTAACTAAAGAATACCTAAACGAAATGGGTATTGATGTTCTCGAAGATATGGAAAAACTAAATAAGGACAAAATGAAGCCTAAAGAATCGGGGGCTGGTCCAGCGGCAAAACAGTCTGGTCCTCCGGGGAGACCTAATTCTTCAAAGGACTCTATTAAGAGAAAACAGAAAAGGGTTTTGCCGAGAAGTAAGGCATCATTTATGAGTTGGGCTAAGGAAGCTCAAGATAAAGTTTCTGAAATTATGACTCCTGCCGTACTTGATTGTTTAGGAAAGAAAAATCTTAGACAATTGACAAAAGAAGAGGCCGCTGAATTCGAAAAAGCGAAAATGGATGTGTTGGCAAACCTAGATCCTATGGAAGACGTAAATAGTGATCAGGTCATTAATATCGTAACTCATAATTTGATTGCTAGTGATGAATTTATGTCTATATATAGTAGTTATATTTACGATTACGTAAAAGAAAATGGCAAGAAGCCACCCGTTAATATCTCAAGAGAATCACAGATATTAGCATTACTGGATCTAGCTGAACATTAAAAAAAAGTATATTTTCTTTAATTTTGTGTATTATATACTGACGAGAAGACATTTTTGAGGAAAGTAATATGACATTAAAAGTTTTTTCCGCAGAAGCGGAAGCTGGTCTTGAGGAACTAATACTTCAAGATACTATTGTCAAAACTGTAGCTTCTATCAAAAGTCTTAAACACGCTAGCAAAGAAGACATCGAAAATGAAACCGATGAACAATTTGCTAGAACTATTGCAAAAGCCAATCCTGATCAAATTGATCTTTATTATTTAGAATCGATTTTAGTCAGTACAGTTTGGAATAAAAACGATGATGTCTTTTTGCCGGAACCAACTTGGGCGGCAAGACATACTCCAGAGGATAAGCAGTTTAATTACATGCACGACGATGATGATATCATTGGTCATATCACTGGGTCTTATGTTGAAGATTTTTATGGTAACTTGATTCCAGACGATACACCAGAAGATAAAATCCCTTCTGAATTCAACATTGTTACACAAGCTGTTATTTATACAGCACGTTCGAATCCAGAAACCAAAGAAAGAATTGATGAAATTATTGATTCTATCGAAAGGGGAGAGGGCAAGTGGAAAGTCTCGATGGAATGTCTTTTTCCTCACTTTGACTACGCTGCTCTCAATAAAGAGACTGGTGAATTCAAAATTATTCCTAGAAATGAGTCGTCAGCTTCACTTTCAAAACACTTAAGAGTTTATGGCGGAAGTGGCGAATATGGGAAATGGAAAATTGGTCGAGCACTTCGTGGTTTAACTTTTTCTGGAAAAGGCTTAGTTGACAATCCAGCAAACGAAAGAAGTGATATTAGGAAAGAAAAAACAGAAGTTGTTACAATCGCTTCTGATAATTTTGCTCCCGAATATAGGTGGGGCAAAAACTATACGGTCACGGCTAGTGACAAAAATTCTGGTACATTCGCTGATATCAGTGAAACAGATAAACTCGAAAATCAGGAGAACAAAATGAGTGAAGATTTAACAAAAAGAATTGCTCAACTAGAAACTGAACTTTCTGAAGCTAAGAAAGATAAGGAAGAAATGAAGAAGAAAATGGATGAGCAGAAATATCAAGAGACAAAAGCTCTTATCTCTCAGCACGAAGATACCATTGCTTCTAAAGATTCCGATATTGCAAGCCTCCAGAAAGAACTCGATGATGCGAAAGCAGCACTCGATACTGCAAAGTCAGATCTAGAAAAAGCAAATGAAGAAAAGGCAGAAGCACAAAAAGCTATTGCACAACTTGAAGAAGAGAAGACTAAGGCTGAAAGAAAGGCCGAACTTGTTAAGGTCGGTGCTAGTGAAGATGAAGCACAAGCTACTGTTGAAGAGTGGCTAGGTGCATCTGACGAGCAATTCTCAAAGGTTGTCAAGCTTACCGAGGCTGCTTACAAGAATAAGTCAGAAGAAGAAGAGGCAATGAAAAAGAAAGGTAAGGCATCTGATGATGTTGAGGATGAAGAAGGCGAAGATGCCTCTGAGTCTCTTGACAACATTGAAGATGACGAAACTTCTCAAGCTTCTTTGAATTCTAATGAAGATGATAGTAAGAGTGGCAACAAGTTGTCTAAGTCTCTTGCAAACTACTTTATTAATCAAAGTAAATAATAGGAGTAAATAAATATGGCACTTAAACCAGATAGAGATTTAGCTCGTACAGATGTTTCGTTCTTCATGAACGAAGTAGCAGAGCGTGGTGGTGTTGCTGTTCTTAGCACTGGTGGTTCTGGTGCTGCTATGGATCAGTCAGCAGCCCTAGTTACATATGCCGCAGAACCAAGTGGAAAGATGCCTCTAGGTATCGTTCTTGGCGACATGGTAAACTACGATCTAACAAAACGTCACCTTGATGACTACAAGTACGAGACTCAGAAAGGTGGTAAAATGGCTCTGCTCAAGCAGGGTTATGTAGTTACAAACAATATTGAAGGGTCTACCACTTCGCTTGCAGGAAAACCTGCTTATATCGCACACAGTGGTAATGTTGCTCAAAGCAATATTGTCGCAGACGATACTGGTGGTCAGATCGTTGGTACATTCCTCTCTAATGTGGATGAAGACGGGTACGCTAAGGTTGAAGTTAACCTTCCACGTACTACTGCTTAATAAATAGGAGAAAAAATATAATGGCTAGAAAACCAAATGATGAAATCCTAGCTCTCTTCGCACAATCGGGAAGTTCTAATAAAGCCGAGGCTTTAGAAGCACAAACCCTGATTGCGGAAGCTTTCTCAGAAGGCTTCAAGATTCTCCCAGAAGAATCAACCGCAGCAGAGCAGGATGATAATAAAGCCACAGCTTTAGAAACTCCACTTCGTAAGGGGGTTTTGTGGCAGAGTGTGATTGACGGAATTTTTGAGACAGAAGAGTGGGGTCCGGGTGATCACCCTGAATATCCACTTGACTTGCTTGCTCCGGGTACTGAAGGTGAGCACATTGCTTACACCATGCCGATGCAAGGTAGAATTCCTGAAAGAAACGTTGAAGCTAGCTTCATCATGATCAATACTTATCAGGTTGCTAACTCAATTGACTTCCTTCGCCGTTTTGCGAGAGAAGCGAGCTATAACGTCCTCGTTCGTGCTCTTGAAGTTATGAAAGCTGGTTTTATTAAGAAGATGAATGACGATGCTTGGCACGTAATTCTTTCAGCAGTCGTTGACCGTAACATTCTTGTTTACGATGATGACGCTGCTGCTTCTCAGTTTACAAAGCGTCTGCTTTCTCTTATGAAAGTTGTTATGCGTCGTAACGCTGGTGGTAATGGACAGAACGTTGGTAATCTTACTGACTGCTTCATGTCAATCGAAGGTATTGAAGATATTCGTAACTGGGGCGTAGATCAACTTGACGAAAGAAGTCGTTATGAAGTCTACAACTCTGCCGACAACGGTGCTCCTTTGACTCGTATCTTTGGACTTAACCTTCATGATATGTTCGAATTCGGTGATGGACAACAGTATCAAAACTTCTTTACAAGTGACCTTTCAGGTACGCTTGCATCGTCTGATACAGAACTTGTTGTTGGTCTCGATTTGAATTCAAACGATTCCTTCATCATGCCTGTTAAGCAAGATGTTCAAGTTTATGCCGATGAGTCTATGCATCGCGGTGGTCGTCAAGGCTACTATGCCGAAGCAGAGATCGGATTCGGTGCTCTTGATAACAGAAGAGTGCTTGCTGGATCATTCTAAGTTAAGGCTTAGGCATATAATAAATAATGCCGCTATCTGCCATCGGCGGGTGGTGGCATTTTTTTTTGGGAGAATATAATGACTATACAACAAAAGATTATTGGTGGTAATGATTTAAATCAAGGTGCTGTAATTCAGGCTCCAAAAGCCGCAGGTACAGAATCGTATGGTAGTAATTATACCGTAAATAATTCTATCAATACAGATAGAACCGCAGCAGCCGCGAATGCAAATCTTGATGCACATTTTGATGATCCAAGATATTACTCTGGAGATACTGCAAGCTAAATAAGGAGAAAATCGGAAGTTTTGACATTGACTTCTTCACAGTTGATGCTGTCGCACGAAAAGGATTTTGGTTATCATTGGAGGGCGATAATCCAACTGGAGCGACATTGAAGCAGGGGTTACATAGAATTGAAACTGGCGAAGTAACTGGACTTCATAATATAGGTACTGGAATATAATAATATGAGAATACCATCTGGAACAACAGATCAATACATCTATTTTGTTGCTGTTGACGCAACTGATTCCACAACTCGTGAGACCGGATTGACTACATTCACAGTGTACCGTTCTCGTAACGGTGCTGCCGCTTCTGCAATGACAACTCCGACAATTAACGAAGTTGATGCTACCAATATGCCGGGAGTTTATGAATTATTATTAGATGAAGATATGACAATCGGATCTGGTAATGATTCCGAAGAAATGATCTTTCACATTACTCATACTGGTATGGCTCCCGTATCTCGTTCAATAGAATTATATCGCCCAAAAATAACAGTTGGAAATACATTAAGCGTTGAGGAAGATGGTGACTTAGTAGCAGCGATTTGGGACCGAGTTGTAAGTAAGGCTAATCACAATCTCGCAAGTAGTGCTGGTCGTTATCTGCGTGAGATTCATCAAGCGGTGGGTTCTGCTGTTGAGGGTGTTGTTGACAACTCTCTTGGAGATGCGACAACAATATCGTTTAAGACAGACCTGACAGCAGTTGATGATTTTTACAACGGTCAGCTATTAGTGTTTACTACTGGAGCGTTGGAGGGACAGGCAAGACCTATTCTCGACTACGCACAAACAGATGGTCTTATTACTTTCGATGAAGTCTTGACTTCTGTTCCTGTTGATACTGTGGAATTTTCAATTACTCCACTTCATGTTCATGCCACTTCCGAAATTGCGACGGAAGTACGAACAGAGATGGACAGTAATAGTACACAACTTGCTGCGATTGTTGCTGACACTAACGAGTTACAGACAGACGATATTCCTACATTGATTGGTGATTTGAACGATCCTACAGCAGCCGCAGTAGCCGACGCTGTTTGGGATGAACCGAAAGCAGATCACACAACTTCGACTACGTTTGGTAGTGAATTACAGTCTGTATATCACGCAAATATTCAATTAACAATCGACGCCGCAAACACTCAAGACGAGTATACAGTGACATGGTTTAAGAATTCTGCTAGAGTAACTTCTGGGATTACCTCACCAACTATTCAGGTAGTGGCTAGAGCAACTGGATCTAACCTAGTATCCTCAACATCTATGACTGAAATTGGATCAACAGGTTCATATAAATACGATGAGGGGTCGAATAGAATAACAAACGGAGAAGCTGTTTTGGTCATAGCTACCGCAACTATTGACGGAGCATCAAGATCATTCTCGAAACTTCTTGGTAGGGATGCATCTAGTTAATGAGATCTCAATTACTAGTTCCGATACTTGAACACGAAGAAGAGTACCTTGGACTTGCGGGTGCAGGGGTTGAAGGTGTTGTTACTCTAAATTACGACCTTCTCGTACTAAGCACTACACTAAATAAGCAATGTGATTTTAACGTCACCTTAAATTCACTGAGTAATTTTAACGCGGTATTGAATAAGCAAGAAGATTTCGGAGTATCACTAAACTCTAATGCTATTTTTTCTGTTGCTATTAATAAACAACTAGACTTTACAGTGGAGAAATAAATGGCTATTGTCGAACAAATACATGTTAATGACTATGGAACCACTCTTAAGGTCTTAGTCAAGGATATAGACTCTAATGGTAATTCAGCAGCGGAAGACGTTAGTGCTGCAACTACATTAAATATTATACTGAAAAAGCCAGATGGGACGAAATTAACTAAAACGGCTTCATTTTCAAGCGATGGGACTGATGGGTACATCCAGTATGTCACAGAAGATGGAGATATAGACACAGTAGGAGATTGGGAATTACAGGCGTATATTGTTGAACCTTCTGGTGCGTGGTATACCGACATTGTAAACTTTAAGGTATATTCTAACTTATAAGGAGTATTTTATGGGCTGGAAGAATGACGTTACAAAAATAGTCAGGGCGTTGGTTAATGACCTAGATCAAACAACTTATTCAGATTCCAGAATAGAAGAAATGGCAATTGTAGCTGCGTACCAAGTAAATAGTAATATCAGTTTTAGCTATACCTATACCGTTTCTTTATCTACTGAGGCAATCTCACCTGACCCATCAGATAATGCAGATAACGACTTTATTACATTGACAGCACTAAAGGCAGCTTGTAATATTCTTAGGTCTGAAGCAAAGACCAAAGCAGCAAGTGCGATTAGTATGACCGATGGTGCTAGTACAGTAAGCATGAAGGGGGTTTACGACGCCTTGAAAAGTGAAGCTGATGACCTTTGTGAAAAGTTTGAGCAAGCAAAAAAGCAGTTTATTATGAGTGGTGGAGTCGGTGGACTAGCTATTCTGTCACCTTATTCTCCGGGGAGCGACGATGCTCATGGTCGCTCTGATCGAGATGGTGCAAGTTTTTTTGAATAGGAGATAATATGGTATCTATACCTAGCGGTGCTTTTAACCTTTTTAATGAAGTAGTCACCGATATTTTTGAGAAGAAAATAGATATATACTATACCCCTAAAAGAGAGGATTGCCCAAACTGTAAATCTTCAACCTTGGGATATAGTAGATCTATTTCAGAATATGTTCCGGGTGGACCTATTCCTTTCTCAAGAGGGCAGCAGTGTCCTTATTGCAATGGCGTTGGGCATAAGAAAATTGAAACGACAGAAGAAATCCCTGCTCGTATATATTTTAATAGAAAAGACTGGCAAAGTTACTCCGCTAAAATGAATTTACCGGACGGATCTATTCAGGTGATCGTTAAAGAAATATATCTTCCTAAAGTACAGAGAGCTAATTATATAGTCCCAAAAGAACAGGATATCCACCAATACGGCAGAAGAGAATATAGAATGGCTGGAATCGCAAGACCGATTGGTTTTCAGCAAAACTATCAAAGATATTACACCACCTTCTGGACAATGAATGATGAGTAATGGTATCAAGATTTTAAATTCTACAAGAGATTTTCTTTCTGGTATGTTAGACCAGATGGTTAAGTTGGTTAACGTAGACTACAAGAAAAAGAAAAGCAGAAAAGAAAGTAGAATTAAGCAGGAAGTATCAAGAGCTGTTTATAATTGTCCAGAGATGAGTGCTTTAAGGAACGGTCAATTGGGGATTGATTTGGGAATTCCAGCAAATCAAGATCCTACCCCCTTGATAGCACAAGCGGTAGCAGACTCTTTAATTATAGACGAACCTAATTTTAGGTCTATTGGAACTAAAGTAAGAGGCGATTTAAAAATAAAGGTACAACCGAATAACTTTTCTAACTTGCTAACTCAAAGCTTTGCTTATGTGATAACGGAAAAGGGACAGTCTTTACCTTGGCTGTCTTGGCTGTTAGAAGAAGGGGATTCAGTTATCGTGTTTGACTGGAGCGTAGAATACGGACCTTTTGGTAGAAGCGGTGGAGGACACATGGTACAGGGAGGTGCTTTTACTATTGATCCAAGCTACTCTGGAACTCCAGATAATAATTTTATATCGAGAGCACTTGAAGGTGTTACAGAGAAAATTGTTAATATTTTTTTGGAGCAATAAATGGCTTTTGACAAAAAATTGAGAGGGTTTTTAAATACGCAAGACCCTACTATCTCAAATACGGTACTAGAAAATATGATCCATTTTTATGATTGGGGCTATGTCGATAAAGGTGCATACTTCAATATTGATAATGGGGCTTCTGGAATTTATGGTGGACGCAAAGATATCCTTAAGCGTAAGAAGCACGATGGTTATTCGGACGGTCAAGTGTTTGAAGCTTATAGAGGCAATTGGGTTTGGGAAACAGGGGTTTCATCTCCTCCTTCCCCCACTAGAGTTTCCGGCGTTTATATTAATGATGCTTTTTATCCTACTGGAAATTCAACTTATCCTTTCAATATAGATTATCAAAACGGTAGAGTGTTCTTCGATAACGCTATTCCTAATACTGGAACGGTCAAAGTAGAATATTCCGATAAAAATGTAAAGTGGACAACCGCAGACGGTATTCCTTGGCTTAGACAGATACAAAAAAATTCATTCAGGGTAGATAGGCCAGAATTTAGTCACTTTGGATCTGGAGATTGGAATACTCAGGGGGAACAGAGAGTAGAACTTCCGGTGGTAGGAGTTAAGGTAATAGGGAATACTTCCATTACGCCGTATCAGCTAGGAGGAGGACAAACTACTCATAATGACGTTATTTTCTATATTTTCACCGAAAGAGCGTGGGAATGCCAAAATATAGCAGATACGATAGTATATCAAAATGATAGAACCATTGATCTTTTTGACTCAAATGCTGTGGGAATTTCTGGAGTTTTCCCTTTTAATGAGATGGGTTTTTTGAATGAAAACGCTTTACCTAGTGGATTGTACCCAAATATGATAGATAATTTTAATTTTGGCAAATGCTTCATTCATAATAGTCACGTTCAGGCAAATAAACAAATAAATCCTAACCTATATCACGCTACTGTCAGATGTACAGCTAGCGTAGACCTTAAAAACTTATAATATCGCCTATTTTTGTGTATATATATACAGAACCCCTATCTAAAAATAGGCTTAACTCAAAATATGGAGTAATAAAATGGCAGATAATAATAGAATTTTTTATGCTTGCCAAGCTGTTGCTATTTGTAAAACAGGACATCCACCTAACGGTGGCTCTGGAAACGAAGTAGATTTTTGCAAAGGCGTACAGTCAGCAGGTATTACAACGAACTTTGAACTTACTCAAGTTTTTGAGTATGGTCAGATCGAAATTTATGCAAACTTGGAAGAAGTTGCAGAAGCCGAAGTAACAGTCGAAAAAGTTATTGATGGTGAAAAACTACTGTATCTTGACGCTGTAGGAGAAATCGGAAAAACTGACTTGGCTGGTGCTGCTAATAGTGAGTGCGATCTTTATCTTGCTATTTTCAACGACTCAGTGAATGCTGTAAATAATACTACACCTAGACACGTAGTATACTGCTCTGGTATGGTTATGTCAAATGTATCTTATAGCTATACTGTTGACGGACCTGCTACAGAATCTATCACTCTAACTGGATCAGATAAGTATTGGGATACTAACACTTATGGAGTTCTCGGAACTTCACCTTCTGGTCTTTGGGGAACCAATACGGCAACTGGACTTGATAACACAGACACTCCAGTTTCTGGCGTTGTTCGTCGTGCTCAGGTCGATATTGCGAACTGCACAATTCCGGGTGACATTCCTAATGTTGGTGATAATAAAGGTCGTTTACAGTCTATCTCAATTTCAGCGGACTTCGGTCGTGAAGACCTATTTGAAATCGGTAGCTTTGGACCTTACTTCAAGACTTCTACGTTCCCATTTGAGGTTACATCTGAGTTTGAGGTGATTTCAGCACGTGGAGATCAAAACGCGATTTCTGGTACTGCACCAAACTTAATTGACAGAACTATCTTGATTAAAGACACAGCAGGAACGGTTCTTGACTGCGGTTCAAACAACAAGCTATCATCAGTGAACTACACTGGTGGAGATACTGGTGGTGGAAACGCATCGACCACTTACTCATACAGTACGTTTAACTCTTTTACCGTTAATGGTGGAGGTACTTACTGGTCATAATGTACAACATATAGTGCATTATGTACTAAAAACGAGGTTAATGTACAATTTTTTGTGCATTGGAAATATAGGACTGGAATAATGAATATTGAAAGGGACTTGTATAGAATAATTACAGGCCGTCTCCAGTTCGCTAGAGACGGTCTTTTTTTATATATAAAAGATCCTGATCCCGAACTTAAGTTACGTTCTTATATTATTTATGACGAAGTATACGAGCGTTGTATGGAAAGCGGAATGATGGTCGAAAAAGAAAGGCTCAACATGCTCGTTGAGAAGAATCTTTGGACCCCATTAGATGATAGAGAAGCAGATAGGATCAGTAAGGAAATCGAAGACTATAAATTAATGGCTTTTGAGAGATATTACAAGAAAAAAGAACTTGTAAATATTAAGGCTAAAATAAGAAGGTTAGAGGAAGAGAAGATTGGTTTTATCTCTAAAAAGTATCAATACACTGATCTTACTTGTGAGGGAATGGCAGAACAGGCGAGAAGAGAGTGGATCATTACTAATTCTGTATGTCTAAAAGACGGAACGAAATATACTCTAGACTCTACAGAAGAGGAAGATATATTAGATTACTGCATGGAAAATGCGATTAGCAACGAAAAAATTAGAGCAATCGCCAGAAACGAGCCTTGGAGAAGTATGTGGTTAGTGGCAAACAAAGTTGGGGATCTCTTTAATAAGCCGACAACGGAATATACCGATTATCAAACTTCTCTTTGTTCGTACTCTATAATGTATGATAATATTTATCAATCTCCAGATTATCCACCGGATGAGGTTATTCAAGATGATGATTGTTTAGATGGTTGGTTTATAGGACAACGAAGAGATAGGGAAGAGAATAGGAAGGAAAAGAACACTAAAACCTTGTTCTCTCAGAACGTAGCTAGACATCAAGAAATTTTTGTCATGGCACAGAATGAAGAGGATGCGAAAAATATAAACGAAATGAACAGCGAAAGGGGGAAACAAATTATAGGACAAAGAGCACAAAAGATTGAAGAGAAAGGCAGGGTGAAACAGGGCGAGTTCGATGATGTTGCTCAAGCTGAACAATTGAAAGCGAACCAAATGATGTTAGAAAAACTAAGAGGGAGAAAATGATGGATGATTGGGAAGTAATGAAAGAGCAAAAGCGTGAAGCTGAAGCTCAAAGAAAGGCTAGAAAACTTCGTGCGTCTAAAGACAGACTTAGCGAAGGGGTAAAAAAAAGGATGAATACTTGCTTTATTGGAGCTATTTCCTCTATAGAAAAGCATATGGGATTCCTTTTTGAAACAGAAGATGGTAGGGAACTTTTCAATACTGTTAGAAAAGAGATTTTAGATAACGGTAATGATGAGATAAGAAAAATGGAAAAAGACCTAGAGGTTTATGAGGTGGATTTCAAACAGTACAGACTGGAACTTAAATTTGGAGAGGATCAATGAGTAACGAGAATCAAAGAGAAGTAAAAATTACTAGAGATGGAGAAGAGAAAACCTATTACGTAATTAAGCCAAGGCACCCTCAAAATATTGAGGCACAAATTGAGTATAATAAAGCATTAAGAAGTGCTGTTAACTCCGGTGCTTTTTTGAGAAAAGAACTCTATAAGAAGCTTGAAGAGGATGGTACTTGGACCAAAAAGATGGAACAGGAGCAGGACAAAATCCTTAAGGATATCGGTAAACTTGAGGAAAAAATTCGTAACGGTGGTCTTACTCTTACTGAACTCAAGAATACTGGAATTGAGATTAAGAAGCTTAGAACAGAACTAAGAATTCTTATCGCAAAGAAAAACGAAGAGGATCAACTAACGGCAGAATCTCAAGCAGAGAATAGTAGGTTTTATTCGTACATTTCAACATGTATTCTCGATGAAAATAAAAATAGGGTTTTCAAATCTATCGAGGACTATGAGGAAAAATCAGAAGAGAAATGGGTGATTGAATGTGTTGAGGAACTGGCAGAGCTTCTCTATGGTCTTGAAAAGGATTATGAGAATAAGTATGTAGAAAATAGGTTCCTTAAAAAATATAAGATTATTGATGATGAGAACCGTTTCATTAGAGATGGAAAACTAGTCGATAAAGATGGTAGATTAATCGATGACGAAGGATATTATATTGATGAGGACGGAAATCGCATCAATAAAGAAGGTCGAAGAATTGATGAAAACGGTGATTATCTAGACGCTGCTCCAATGCTTGACGACGATGGAAACCCGATTATTTTAGACGACGAATCCGAAGAGGAGGAAAAAGA
>Ga0255770_10001371_pt1 | contig 22531 bp, 18 predicted proteins | sample 071ome_22_FD_179968 | JGI IMG/M metagenome (GOLD analysis project Ga0255770, IMG submission 179968) | Coastal salt marsh microbial communities from the Groves Creek Marsh, Skidaway Island, Georgia - 071404AT metaG (version 2) | ecosystem: Environmental > Aquatic > Marine > Intertidal zone >...
GAACGTAGGTCGCGAAGATCGGCACTGCGGAGTTCCTTTTGACCGGCTTCCTGCGGCCCGTCGAATTGCAGGTAGAGTTGGAGTTTACGTCGTTTGGCGGCCTGTTCGAGTTGTTTGAAGAAGACGTCATCGGTCGCGATCTTCACTCCATTTGTGTTCACCAAAACAAAGTCAATGTTGGGATGTTCCTGCGTCCATTGCAGTAGTTCGAAAAAGTGTGGATGAAGCGTGGGTTCCCCGCCGGAGAGTTGGAGGATTTCGATTTTTTCCTTTTTTTCTATGACGTGTTCAATTCGTTGCTTGATCTCATCCAGCGGAACCGAACTTGGCGCTCCTTGGGATAGAGGAGAACCCGCAAAGCAGGTTGGGCAGCTCAGGTTGCAGGAGTCGACAATTTCGATCAGGGCAATGCAGGTGGACAGCGTGTCAAACACTCCTGGGGCTGTTGTGTTGGCATTGCTTCCCAGGGAGCCGCAACAGTTGCCGTCTGCCGAGCAGCATGTATCGCCTGCTTGTTCCTCCAGGTTTTTGGAGCTCCCCTTGGATAGCCAGTAATAGGCTGCGTCGGATGCGATGGTGGATTCAAACGGTCCGTGTTCAGGGCACGTTCTACGCATAATGATTTGGGCCGGGGATGAGTCTGTTTTCCACACTTCACCAACGAGCGCCATGTGGCAATGGGGACAACGGGTTCCGGTTGTTTTCAGCTTTTCCGATAGAGCGGAGTCTTGAGTGGTTTGAGTTGTCATATTGAAAAAGGCATTCGTGTTAAATATTTCCACCCAATGACAGGATGAGGCTGCAGCCGGCAAAAACCATCGCAAGAGAAAAACAGATGCCGGCAATGGATAACAGGATGGCGCCTATCACCTTTGCTGTCGTGGTTGTTCCAAGGATCGTTCCCATGCTGATTCCCCAGATCAAACTGCAGGGAATCAGAGTTATTATCGACCACGTAAACAGGAGTTCATTTTGTGCCAAGGCCGCACCGAGTGATAAAATCATGGGCACAAAAAGAATGGGCCATACTTTTTTGAGCCTGGATTTCACGGGGCTATGTGCAGGAGAGGCCATGGATAAATGCTATGTTAAGAGTTTTTGTTCATCAAGGTATACGTTTTGGAACTCGGGATTGTTTCAGATAGCGTTTTCCATAGTGAAAGCAAGCAGATTGGATCAGTCTAATTGGTTCAGTCGGATCCTTGAGAAGGTAGATCGGATCGATTCGCGTTCAAGTTGCTGAGATGCGGCTGAGGGGGGGGCGAATACCAAAGGCTTCCCCAAAAGAACCGCATACTAAGGGATGTATATTACAAGGTTTGCTCGACGAGACGTCACGTTCTACCTGCGGCGGAAAATCACCATTCACTCTATTAAATTCACCATTTAAAAGCGTTACGCTTTTAGAATGGGTTTGAGGATGTGTGAGTCTTCAACGCCGGTCAGGCGCGCGTCGAGGCCTTGGAATTTGACGCTGAGTCGGCGGTGGTCGATACCGAGGAGATGCAGCATGGTGGCGTGTAGATCCCGAACGTGGGTGACGTTTTCAACGGCGTTGTAGCCCAGCTCGTCGGTGGCTCCAAAGTTGACGCCTCCCTGAACACCTCCACCGCAAAGCCACATGCTGAATCCTTTGATATGATGATCACGCCCGGGGTTCTTTCCTTTGCCCTGGAACATGGGCGTTCTTCCAAATTCGCCACCCCAGATAATCAACGTGTCCTCCAGAAGGCCGCGTTGTTTGAGATCGTTCAGCAATGCCCACGTGGGTTTGTCGGTCAATCCGCAGCAGGTGTTCATGTAGGGAACGAGATCGCCGTGATGATCCCATCCGCGATGATAAAGGTGAATGAAACGCACGCCGCGTTCCGCCAGTCGGCGGGCAAGGAGGCAGTTGGCTGCGTAACTGCCATCGGCGCCGTTGGTGCCGTACATCTCCAGGATGTGTTTGGGTTCGTTCGAGAGATCCATCAGTTCCGGCACGCTTGCCTGCATGCGAAACGCCATTTCATAGGCGCTGATCCGCGTTTCGATTTCCGGATCCATTCGATGCTGGCTTTGGACCGAGTTCAGTTGTTGGACGGTGGATACCAGGCGACGTTGTTGCTCGCGTGTCACGCCTTTGGGGTTGCGGACGTAATGCACCGGATCACCGCTGGACTGAAACTCGACTCCCTGGAAACGGGTGGGAAGAAAACCACTGTGCCATTGTCTGGCGGCGATGGGTTGCGGGTTGCGTCCGCCCACACTGGTCAACACCACAAATCCGGGCAGGTTTTCGCTGGCGCTGCCAAGACCGTAAGTGATCCATGATCCCATGCTTGGTCGGCCTGATATGGAGGTGCCGGTGTTCATGACGGTATGGGCCGGATCGTGGTTGATCTGGTCGGTGATCATGGATCGAACGATGGCGATCTCGTCCGCCATTTTGGCGGTCCAGGGAAGGAAATCGCTGATCTCCTGTCCGGATTGTCCATACTTTTTGAACTCCGTCATCGGGCCCAGGCACTTGAGTTCCTTCCCTTGCAATTGGGCAATGGGTTGCCCTTTGGTGAAACTGTCGGGCATGGGTTTGCCGTCGAGTTTCGCCAGGGTGGGTTTGGGGTCAAACGTTTCGAGGTGTGATGGGCCTCCGGCCATGCAGAGGAAGATGACACGTTTTGCCTTCACCGGCAGGTTTGGGAATCCGGTGACACCGGGTGCATTGGGGGCCGATTCGGTTGCTCCTATCAAGTTGGGTGGCAATAGCGAATGCAGCGCGGCGGTGCCAAGTCCCATTGAAGCCCGGCTCAAAAAGGCGCGGCGGTTGAGTTCCTGCGCAAAGCGACTGAGTTTTTCCGTGGTCATGATTTTTGGTGATGGATGTTGATGAAACGGCTCAATAGCGGGTGATGCCTTCGTGTAAATTCAACAGCGCCCGGGCAACACTGACCCAGGCTGCTTTTTCCGCCATCGTTTCGTTTGAATGAGTGACGTCGGTTGATCCGATAAACTCAACTGCTGTATTGGGAGCATTCAGGAAAGTGTTTTTTTCGGCCTCGTAAAACTGTTCCAGAATGGTCTGCTCCTCAGGCAGTGGTGGTCTTGACAAAACTTCCTGCCAGGCCCATTCGATTTTGCCCTTCGGTTCAGAGGAGAACGAGGATTCAATGCGGCGTCCCAGGTGTCGGGCTGCTTCGGTGAAGCTTGGGTCGTTCAGCAAAGTGAGCGCTGCGAGTGGTGTGTTTGAAATGGGACGTTCCGCCGCGCCTTCCTCCCGGCTGGGCGCGTCAAAGGCTTTCAACATGGGGTGAAGAAAGATGCGTTGCCAATGCGTGTACACCCCGCGTCGATATTGATTGGCGCCCTGATCGGCCTTGTATTTGCGGGTTGGAAAGTTGAGGTGCTGGTAATAGCCGGCGGGTTGATAGGGTTTGACGCTTTGGCCACCGAGTTGTTCCACCAGTAATCCCCCCAGCTTGAGCGCGCGATCCCGTATGAATTCCGCATCGATACGAAAGGCGTTTTGTCTGGCCCAAAGTCGGTTTTCCGGATCAATGGTTGCCAGTTCGGAGCGTGGACTCGAGTCCTGGAGGTAGGTGTTCGAAGTGACGATCAGTTCAACCATGTGCTTGATGTCCCAGCCACTCTCGCGGAATTCGACCGCCAACCAATCGAGCAGTTCCGGGTGATCCGGCGGCTGACCTTGTGCCCCCAGATCATCCAATCGCCGTGAGAGTCCTTTGCCAAAATAGAGTTTCCAAAGTCGATTGACAAAGACACGGGCTGTCAAAGGATGATCCGGGCGAAACAGCCAGTTGGCCAAGTCCAGGCGGGTGGGTTCAGTGTCTGTCGTGAGTGGCGGGAGAAAATCGGGTGTGGCAGGTTTGACGATGGCGCCTGATTCGTCCAGCCAGTTGCCACGGGGAAGGATTCTCATGGTGCGTGGTTCAACGGACATACTGACCATGCAGGGGGCGAACGATGATTCAATTTGCTCCTTGCGTTTTTGTAGACTTGCCAGTGTGAACGTGCGTGCTTCTTTGGGCTCGCCATTTTCTTCCCGGATGGAGTCCATTGCTTCCTTCAGCGCGGTCAATTCCGCGAATTGAGTCAGGTTCCAGGCTTTGATTTCCGGATCGCGTTTCGTGGGAATGGAGTTGGGTGCGTTGAAGGCGCCTTGCTCTTTCAGGTCGGCAAAGAAGGCGGCGAGGCTGTAGAAATCCTTCATCGTGTAAGGATCGTATTTGTGGTCGTGACATTCCGCGCAGCCTGTGGTCGCTCCCAGCCACACCAGCCCGAAGTTGCGCACACGGTCCGCGGAGTATTTGGCCAGGTATTCTTTGTCTTGAACACCTCCTTCATGGGATGTTTGCAAAAGCCGATTGTATCCCGAGGCCACTTTTTGCCAGAGGTCGGCTTTGGGGATGAGATCGCCTGCGAGTTGTTCTTTGGTGAACTGATCGTAAGGAAGGTTTTCGTTGAACGACTTGATCACCCAATCACGATAGGGGCTGATGCTGTGGTCCTGATCACCATGGTATCCGACGGTATCGGCAAATCGCACCAGATCCAACCAGTAGGTTGCCATGCGTTCACCAAATCGGGGGGAATGGAGGAGGCCGCGTACGTAATCATTCAGTTGATCCTTTGATAACGCCTTCTGAAAACGTTGTACTTCTTCAGGTGTCGGCGGCAGTCCGGTCAGGTCGAAGTGCAGGCGACGTACGAGCGTTGCGGAGTCGGCTTGTTGGGATGGTTGATGTTGTTTTGACTCGAGATTGGAAAGAATGAATGAATCAATGGGTTGCCGGATCCAGTCCGGGTTTTTGACGTCTGGAGTGCTTGGTCTTGACGGCGCGACGTAGGACCAATGCGTTTCGTAGGACGCCCCTTGATTGATCCATTTCTGGATGCGTTCAATTTCTTCCCTGGTCAATGATTTACCCGAATCGGGCGGAGGCATGAGGTCGTCTTCATCGTGGGTCACAATACGTGCCACCAATTCGCTTTCCCTGGCATTTCCCGCCACAATGGCCTGGTAACCTCCCATATCCTTGAAAGCTCCAGTCGCTGTGTCCAGTCTCAGATCTCCCTTGCGTTCCGCTGCGTCCGGTCCGTGGCAGAAGAAGCATTTGTCCGACAAGATGGGACGGATGTCCCGGTTGAACTGGATGCTATCGTTTCCCTGAACTTGCAGTGTCAGGTGTGCTGCCAGGAAAGTGAGAGCATACAAGGCGAGAGTTTTTTTCAATGGATTCAGTTTTGGATGAGTCATTGAGATTTAAAACGCATGGATGAGTTGAGTGTGGTTGCCTGCGTCGAGTTAGAGTCGATTGGCGAAGTAGTCGAGGCGTCGCTTGACTTCCGCTTTGCCTTCAGGATCTTTCAATGCATTGACGTCGAACGGATACCCGTTGGGTTTGTCGTGGAAAAAGGCGGCTGCATTCAAAGTGATCAAGGATACGAGATCGCCATAGTCTTCGTTCAAGACCTTGTAGAAAGTCGGGCGCGGATCCTGTTCGCCCAAGATGCCGATGAATTCGGCTGCTCGGATCCTTACCAGGGGGTCTTCGTCGTTCAATCGGTCGGCCGCATGTGATTTCATTTCTTCCGCTGCCTTGCCGAATACACTGCAAACGGTCAAAGCCCAATAACGTGTCAACGGACTGGGGGTCCTGAGGGCGCGCATCAGGGTTGGTTTGGCTTGCTCGAAGGTTTGGGTTGCCAGGAGATTGATTTTGAGCAGTTGTTTGATTTCCCGCGCGTGGGCCTTTCCATAAGCGATTCCGTCGTTCAAGGCATTTTGAGCCATGTAACTTTCCGGATACATGCTCAGATCATGAATGGAATCCATTTTTTCAAACAAGCGATCCCGCATCATTTCCAATACCGCTTTGTGGGCGGGATCATTTGCCAGGTTCTTGATTTCATTGGGATCTTTCCGCAAGTCGAAAAGCATCTCGGCCGGTTTGCTTTGGAAGAAAGCTGATTGTGTCTCGTTGAGTTCGCCTTTCAGAAACAGCTTGCGCCATTCAGCATAAGCCAGCATGCGGTAGCGGTAATTGTTCTGGAGTCCGTCCGGGTAAAATGCCTGAAAATTGCGAATGTATTTGAAGTGGCCTTTTCGGATGGATCGACACAAATCATATTTCTCATCCATTCGATCCGCATAGCCGAAGGTTTCGTCCCGGTGCTCGAGTGCGGCAGGTGTGATGTCGGGGCCTAGGAAAGGGGAGCCGTCCAGCGCACCCGGCACCCGCAGTCCGGCCAGGTGCAGCAGGGTCGGGCCGAAATCGATGAAGCTGACGAACGCATCCAGTTTGGATCCGATCTCCAGGGGGATTTCGGAACGCCATTTTTCGGGGATCCGAATGACCAGTGGGACTTGCAGGCCCGATTCGTAGAGGTAACCTTTTCCGCGCGGCAGCACACCGCCGTGATCTCCAAAGTAGAAAATAAACGTATTGTCCATCAAGCCATCGGCTTCCAATTGACCGATGAGTCTGCCAATTTGCTGGTCAACTTGTTCGATGCGGTCGAAGTAGCGTGCCTGCGTGAAACGGAAGGTTGGTGTGTCCGGGTGGTAGGGTGCGACATAGACATCGTTGGCCGGAGTTTTGGGAATGTCATTGGTAAAGGCCTCCTTGGGGAAGTGCAGGGAACTTTCATGCGTGGTGGTGAAGGTTTGCATGTGGAAGAAGGGGGTTTCCTTTGATGGACGTTTGCGCCAGGAAGCGTTTCTGGAAGATTCATCCCAGACGCCATCCCCTTCCACCACATTGTAATCCTTCTTGCTGTTGTTGGAAGTGTAGTAGCCTGCCTGCCTGAGATAAGCCGGCCACATTTTGACTCCATCGGGAAGGTGGGCGAGGGTGTTTTTGCGATGGTATTGAAACCCCGCTTTGGGGGCGAGGATACCGGTCATCAGGGTCGTGCGAGCCACTGAACAAACGGGAGCGTTTGAGAACGCGTGTTTGAACAAAAGCCCTTCTTTTGCCAGCGCTTCGATGGCCGGGGTTTTTCCGTATTCGGAGCCGTAAAGCTCCAGGTAGTGTTTGGAGTTGTCCTCTGAAAGTATGAAAACGAAATTGGGCTTGTCCTCACCCGCGTTCGCTATCGAAGTGGAAAGTGGCGTCATGAAAGCGAGGGCGAGCAATGCCACTGTCCATGCTGAGACCGTTCGTATGTGTCTTGAAAGGTGCATGCGGGCATTAGACCTTCAATTCACCTCATTGGCAATACTCCGGCTCGGTTTTTGTAGGGCGCAGTTCAAAAATCAACAATCCATAACCGGAGGGGTAAGCTCCGTCTTACACCTACTCCAAACCTCAGTGCTTTGGAACCCTTTTCAAGCTGCAATGGAATTACCGCAGTCATTCGATGAACGACAGTCTCCCCGCGTTCCATTTCTTTTGCTCAGAAACGTTTTCAAGGGGTAAGTTTGGGGAGAGTCCCGCATGCGGGATCTTCCCGCCATTGTCTAAAAAAGGAACTGCGTGGCGCAGTTTTCGAAATGCGCCTAAACGGAAGGCGGGACCTGCCTCCTTGCAGGTCCCGCCTCGTGTGGCTTGGCTTGTGTTGCTGTGTGGTGTGGGTTATTGATTGTATCGATGGCATACCCCCAGGCCGTGTTCATCCCCTTTGCCTTTTCCGTTCCCTTTTCCCTTGCCTTGACCGTCGCCATTTCCATTTCCCCGCCCCTGGTTGGGGTGTTTTGTGCCAATTCCGTTTTCCTGGCCTTTCCCTTTTCCTTTCCCGGTGCCGAGCGGGGTTCCTGTTCCTGATGTGCCGGATTGGGACGGATTCAGGGCATGTTTGCTCGCCCATTCAATGGCTTTCTTATATGGCGGAAAGCTTTGTTGGGCAGTGGATTTGATCCATGACGCATGCGTTGGTGCCGCTTTTGTCAAGTTGCGAACCACAAAAGGGAGCACTTGTGGGTGTGATTGGGCGATGGCTCCCACGAGTTCCTGGATGCAAGCCTGCTTATCTACAGCGTGTTTCAGGATTTTTGTGGCTTCCACCGGGATTTCGGCCACTTTGCATTTCCGCAGCGCGGCATGGGGTGATTTTCCGGATCGTGACGGAGGATCCGCCAGGGCGGTGGATGCTCCGATGAGTATGGATATCGAACAGACGTGGACACGCCAGTCCATTCGACGTAGAACGTCGTTATAGTATTGTTTCATTTTTTCCTCCTTGTTGGTGTCAAAAACAAAGAAACAGGGGATATTTCTCGTTATTAACGTCGTAAATCCACTCAAATATATGAAAATAAATCAAGGAAAAAAGGCGGATTTTCGATGTAATAAATCAAAGTAAAAAAAGAGCAGAGGGTTGGGGATGGCGAGCGTTGTTTAGCCTGTTTATCATCAGTCGTTTGTTATTTCGCGCCAAACGGCAGATTCCTAACCGCAGCATTTTTCTGAAGTCACCAAAGTTGTTTTGACTCAAAGCGTGCCAAGACGCTTTGCGGCGCATTTTACGCTTGCCGAAAGGGGGGCGGCCTTTTCAACTGGTTCGCATGAACCGTTTTTTCATTCTCTTGATGTTTGCTATTGTAGTGTGTCCGAATCTGAATGCACGTGAGGCAAAGGAATATGACAAGGACGTTAATTATGACGAGGAACGGATCCCTGATTATGACCTGCCCCCTCTTTTGGTTTCCTCCATGGGGAAACCCATCACCACCCCCGATGAATGGTTTTCAATTCGCCGGCCTGAAATTCTCTCTCTTTTTGCGAACGTGGTTTATGGGAAAGTGCCCGAACCAGCATATCCCGTGAATGTCCGGTTCGAGGTGGTGAAAACCGATCCACAGTTCATGGGGGGGAAAGCCACTCGCAAGGATGTGAAGATTCATTTGGAAAATGAAAATGGGAGCATCGCCATGCATTTTCTGGTGTTCTCCCCGAACAATGCCAAGAAACCGGCTCCCGCTTTTTTCAAGCATAGCTTCAATAATACCCAGTCGGATGACTTCGACGCGTCGACTTCAAGACCGGGTTTACTGAAAAATGGCTGGCCGTTGGGGGAGATGTTTGATCGGGGATATGGCTTTTGTGCGGTTTATCAGCAGGATCTGGTCAAACACAATGAAGTGGAGTTTTTGAACAGCATTCACAAATTGTTTTATCCAAAGGGACAGAGTTTTCCCAAAGCACACGAGTGGGGCGTGCTTTCGGTGTGTGCCTGGGGCGCCAGTCGGGGGATGGATTATCTGGAAACCGACCCGGATATCGATCACACACGCATCGCCATCATGGGACATTCCAAGATGGGCAAGGCTACCTTGTGGACAGCCGCCCAGGATGAGCGGTTTGCGCTGGCGATTTCCGCCCAATCCGGTTGTGCCGGGGCGGCTTTGTGGCGTCGGAAGTCCGGTGAAACACTCAAGAAAATGGTGACGCGCTTTCCTTATTGGCTTTGCCGCAATGCCTGGAAATTCGTTGAGCAGGAGGATGATCTGCCCGTCGATCAACACATGCTGCTGGCCTGCATCGCCCCCAGGCCGGTTTATGTTCACAGCGCCACCGAGGATACGTGGGCGGATTCCAGAGGGGAGTATCTTTCCGCATATCACGCCAGTGAGGTGTATCGTTTGTTGGGGAAAAAAGGGTTGGAGTCGCCAGATTCCCCTGAAATCCGTCAGCCGATTCAGGATTCCGATGTGGGCTACCATGTTCGTGAAGGCGGGCATTCCATCGAAATGTATGACTGGTTGCAGTTTCTGAAATTCGCCGACCACCATTTGAAGCCGTGAGGGTTGTGGTTGGGGCGGCTTTATAAGAGGCAAAGCACTATTTATCTGATTAGTGTAACATTTTTGTTACTCTAGGAGGTTTTGAGTTGTCTACTGGTCTTGGTATTTTACCCAAGGAGATATTGCTCCAACCAAAACAAAAAAGTTATGCATTGGACTAGAAGAAATACACTGTACGTTATCGTTTTGGCTGCAATGACAGTCAGTCACTGGAACATGTCTGCCCGGAGTTTTCGTGTGGGGCAGATGCCCAACGGAAATATTAACCGCTGTGCTAATTGCCATGTCAGGTCGAGTGGTGGTGGACCTCGAAATGCCTTTGGTCAGGCTGTTGAAGCCATTACAGGGCGGGGGAGCAGTCCATTTTGGACTGCAGCATTGGCTGCCTTGGACTCGGATGGTGACGGAGTAACGAACGGCATGGAACTGGGGGATCCTCAGGGGCTTGGTTCCAGTATTCAAGACACACAAATAACGAATCCCGGAGATCCCAACAGCTTCCCTGAAATCGTGGAACCCGAACCGGAACCGGAACCCGAGCCGGTATCCACCACATTGAATATCGCTGCAGATGGCAAAAATCTGACCCTTACCTGGGAAGAGGGCGGTGTGTTGGAAGCATCAGCCAGCCCACAAGGGCCTTGGGAAGCCGTGGATGGCGCCAGCAGTCCTCATGAAGTGGTTGCAGATGGAGACATGCATTTTTACCGGGTGGGAGATGGATCTGGCGGGCAGACCTTTACACTGCGCTTGGCTCCGGCTCCCGGAGTGACCAGTGGTGGTTCCGGATCCGGGACCATCTCCATTGATGGGAATCAGCTGTCCATTCATGTTCGTTATAGCGGTTTGACAGGGAATTTCTCTGCTGCTCACCTGCATGGTCCGGCAGATGTCGGAGGGAGTGCCGGCGTGCTTTTCGCTGTAGACGGAGATGAATTGCATCAAGCCGACGGAACTCACGCCGGAGCGTTTATAGGCAGTGGGGAAGTATCGGATGATACGATCGAGGCTTTGTTGGGTGGTAAGGCTTACTTGAATGTTCATTCTTCCGCCAGCCCGGGAGGAGAGATCCGCGCTCACATTCTTCCTTGATCCACAAAAAAGAGCGCGACGGGCAGTCGCACTCTTTTAAATCTTTTCAAAGCTTCGAGGTTGCAAGCCTCGGAGCTTTTTTTATTAGTATTGAACTCTGACGCCGTATTCCTTGAGTTTTTCAACCTGGCTTTTGCGGATACGATTTCCTTTGAGATAGGCTTTCAGGAAGGGGGCAAAGCGTTTCTCGCCTTCGGAGTCGGCGCGAGCCATGGAAATCAAGGGGCTGATGTCCTGAATCTGGTTGTACTCCAGGAAAAGAAAATTCAGGTTGCGCAACCCATCCAATGGGACGAGGTCGTAGAGTTTGTTGCCGTCCAGAGAAAGCGAGCTGAGCCATTTCAGATTGTTGATGCCTTCGATGGATTCGATCTTGTTCACACTCAAATGGAGTGATGCGAGTTTGGGCAGGTTGAGGATCGGGTAGATGTATTCGATCTGGTTGTAGCCCAGGTAAAGAGCCGACATGTTTTTCAATCCCGCCAACGGTTTGAGGTCTTTCACCTTGTTGTGGGAGAGTTCGATGTATTGCAGGGCTGGAACGCTTTCCAGTGCCGAAATATCGGAGATATCATTATTGGAAAGGTCCAGTGATTGAAGGCGCTTGAGTCCTTTCAACGGGGAAATGTCAGTGATTTGATTTCCTGCAAGGTCCAACAGCGCGAGGCTCTTGCAGTGTTCCAGTCCTGTCAGGTCACGAATTCCTTTGCCGCGGCCTTTGATGGTGGAGACATCCACGAGGTCATCGGCCGTGATGGGTTCGGTGGTGTTCCGTTTTTCATAGACGGAGTGGCGTACCACCTCTTCCAGATTCTTGTCTGGAAACACCGATACGGCCGGCGCTTTTTCCTCTTTTTTGGCAGCTTCCGCTTCCTGAGCCTGAATCCCGTTGATCGACACCATCCCGACCAGGAGGGCCAAGAACCACGCATTTAAACCTTTAGACCTCATATTGCTTCTATGACTATTTGTTTGGAATCAGCCCTGATTAAAACCGGAAGGAAGGGTGGGAAGCAATCCCTTTCCGTTGAAAAAAATGTGTCATCTTTGGTTTGGCCATGCCATCAAATGGTTGATCGCTCACATCTCGCTTGGCAAACGGGCCTTCTCGACTAATATCTCTCCTGTTCACTAGCTCAACCGCAACAAAAGATCGGTATGAATCAAATTTTTTCTTTGAAATGGACGGTAGCATTGGGATTGGCCGTCGGAATGGGGGCAACAAGTTTGCTGGCTGTCAATGAAGGCGTTGTGCCCGAAAAGATTCCGGGCGCCAAACAACGGAATGTTATTTTCATTCTAGCCGACGATCATCGTTATGACGCGATGGGTTTCATGGGGCATCCCTTTCTGGAAACGCCCCATATGGATGCGATTGCACGAAATGGCGTTCATCTGAAAAACGCTTTCGTCACAACATCGCTGTGTTCGCCAAGCCGTGCATCGATCCTGACCGGTCTCTACACGCACAAGCATCGTGTGATTGACAACAACCGTCTGGTGCCTGATGGGACCAAGTTCTTTCCCGAGTGGCTTCAAAAGGCAGGCTATCAGACCGGATTTATCGGAAAGTGGCACATGGGCGGTGAGACGGATGCCCCTCGTCCCGGGTTTGATTATTGGGTCAGTTTTCGAGGGCAGGGCCATTACATGCCTCCCGGGCCGAACTACACATTGAACGTGAATGGTGAGCGCGTGAAGCAGAAGGGATACATCACCGATGAACTGACCGATTATGCCGTGGATTTTCTTGAAGAGCAGAAGAATGCCGACAAGCCCTTCTTTCTTTACCTTTCCCATAAAGCGGTGCATGCCAACTTTTCTCCGGCAGAACGTCATGCGGGGCGTTATACGGATTCGCCCTGGGAGAAACCCGCAAGCGAAGCCAACAGCGATGCCAATTACGATGGCAAACCTCGGTGGTTACGTGACCAACGCAACAGCTGGCACGGTGTGGATTTCCCATATCACAGCGAACTGGATGTGGAGCAATATTACAAACGATATTGCGAAGCCTTGCTGGCGGTGGACGACAGCATTGGGCGTGTGATGGGGCAACTCAAGAAGATGGGCATTTACGAGGAAACGCTGGTGATCTACATGGGAGACAATGGGTTCATGTTTGGAGAACATGGTTTGATTGACAAGCGTGTCGCCTACGAAACTTCGATCCGTGTGCCCATGATCATGCAGTGCCCGGACCTTTTCAAAGGTAACACCGTGGTGGACCAGGTGGTGGCCAACATCGATATCGGCCCCACCGTCATGGAAGCAGCCGGACTCAAAACGCCTTCCCATATGGACGGACAGAGTTTTATCGGAATCTCGCAGGGGAAAGAGATGAAGTGGCGTGATTACTTTTTGTATGTTTACTACTGGGAAAAGAACTTTCCACAATCACCTACCGTTTTTTCACTGCGTGGCGACCAATACAAATACATCACCTACTACGGGCTTTGGGATACGGATGAGCTGTATGACATCAAGAATGATCCGGGTGAAACAAAGAACCTGATTGCGGATCCGCAGTTCCGTCAGGTTGCGCGGCAGTTTGAAAATCAATTGTACACGATGCTGGACGATCAGGGCGGGATGTACATTCCACTGAACCAACCTCGCGGAGGCTCACAGAACAAACGACTTTCGACACGAGGAGGAAATAATGCATCCAATTTTCCGTCACACTTGGTTGTTGGAGATCCAATCAACCGGAATGCCCAATAAAAGGGATGAACATCAAACGATTGAGTAGCATATGGACGTTTTGATCATAGCGTTGTTGGCCGGTTTTGGTTTTATAGCGGCCTATCACACTTACGGCCGCTGGTTGGGGCACAAGATTTTTGCTCTTTCCGCCAAAGCCGTTTGCCCATCCTGCAAGCTGGAGGATGGTGTGGATTACGTTCCCACCTCCAAAGGTGTCGTATTTGGGCATCACTTCACTTCCATTGCCGGAACCGGTCCGATTGTCGGGCCCGCCATTGCCGTGATGTGGGGATGGGTGCCGGCGCTGCTTTGGGTGGTGCTGGGGTCCATTTTCATTGGAGCGGTGCATGACTTCGGCGCCTTGGTGGTCAGTTTGCGGAACAATGGGCAGACCGTGGGGGATATTGCCGGTCGGGTGATGAACCGGCGTGTGCGCTTGCTTTTCCTGTTTGTGCTGTTCATGGCTTTGACCATTGTGCTGGCCATTTTCGGTCTGGTGATTGCATCGGTGTTCAAGATGTATCCCGCCGCGATTTTCCCATGCCTGGTTCAGATTCCGTTGGCAGTCATGATTGGCGTGTGGTTGCACCGAAAAGGAATGAACCTTTTCCTTCCTTCCTTGATAGCCTTGGGGATCATGTATCTGACCGTTATTTTTGGAGACATAGGATTTCTGAAACAATTTAATGCCTTCATGCAATCCCGGACGGTTTTCACGTGGGTGGTCATTTTGCTGGTGTATTCCTACATCGCCTCAGTGTTGCCGGTATGGACACTCCTGCAGCCCAGAGATTACATCAACTCGCTCCAACTGATTTCAGCCTTGGGATTGATCGTCGCCGGATTGTTTGGAGCGGCTTTGATGGGGGGGGCACCCGTGCCGGGAGGAACCGAACGTCCGACGCTTGAGATCATTGCCCCCGCCTTGAACTGGGCGCCCGAGGGAGCTCCGTTTATCTTTCCATTTTTGTTCATCACGATTGCATGCGGGGCCATCAGTGGCTTCCATTGCCTCGTCAGCAGTGGCACCAGCAGCAAGCAAATCCGAAACGAACCAGACGCCAGGTTTGTGGGTTACGGCAGCATGCTCACCGAGGGTTTTCTGGCAACGCTGGTGATCCTGGCCTGCACCGCCGGATTAGGTCTCGGGGCGGATGTGAAAGGTGAGTTTCTCACCGGCGAAAATGCCTGGGCCGCTCGTTACGCTTCCTGGGGCGCTGCGGGTGCGCTTGGAGCCAAAGTGGCGGCGTTTGTGGATGGTTCCGCGAATTTCTTGAAATCCATCGGTATTCCCGCCCACGTGTCTTTGGCTTTGATGGGAGTATTGGTAGCTTCATTTGCCGGTACCACGTTGGATACGGCCTGCCGACTTCAACGTTACGTGATTCAAGAGCTGGCGGGTACGTTCCAAAGCCAGGACGGCTCCAGGTCAAATCCTCTGGGCTTTTTAACCAATAAACATGGAGCGACTTTGTTTGCCATCGTGATTGCGGCACTGGTCGCCACCGCTCCGGCTCCCGGGCAGGCCGATTGGTCACTCGCCACGGCAGGTAAAGGAGGCATGATCCTTTGGCCGCTTTTTGGCGCGACCAATCAACTTTTGGCTGGCCTGGCCTTTCTGGTCATCACTTTTCATTTGTGGCGCCGAGGAAAGCCCATTTGGTTTCTGGTGTTCCCGATGGTTTTCATGTTGATCATGCCCATGTGGGCCATGCTGGTTCAGCTGTTTCTCGGAAGCGGAGGTGCTCCAAGCTGGATCCAGAGCGGTAACTGGATTGTGGTGTTTGTGGGGCTGGCGACCATTGCCCTGGAAATCTGGATGTTGATCGAGGCCGCCATGATGTTTCCCAAAGCCAAGGGGATTCTGGAAAAGCATGCCCTGGATCAAATCGAAACCGCACCAGCGAAGTCCACTTCCTGATCCTTCATGCCACTTCATCGCATAGGACTTTTTGGAGGCACGTTTGATCCGGTACACCGCGGGCACCTGCTGGTGGCCAGGGCTGCCATGGAGGAGGCCAGCCTGGATCGTCTTTTTTTTATTCCAGCCGCGCGGTCGCCTTTCAAAGAATCCCAGCAACCTAGCGCGGGAACGGACCGGGTCCGTTGGCTGAGATTGGCATTGGCTGGTGAATCGTGTTATGAAATCGACGAACGTGAGTTGGAGCGCGGTGGGATTTCCTACGCCATCGACACCGTCCATGCTTATCAACAACAGTTTCCAGAGGCACAATTGTGCTATCTGATAGGGGCAGATCATCTCGAAAAGCTTCATCAATGGCGGGACGCAGCCAAATTGGCTGATGCACTCGAGTTCCTGGTGGTGCCCAGACCCGGGGAGATTGAGAAGGCGGTCCCTTCTCCGTTCAGGGGAGCGTTTTTATCGGGATTTCCCTGTTCGATTGCCGCCTCGAAGATCCGTGAACGGGTCCGATCCGGTCAATCGATCACCGAACTGGTTCCTTCATTTGTTGAACAGGATATTGTCAACCGGGGGATTTACCTATAGGAATAGACTTTTGGCAGTTCGACTGCCTTGTTTGCATCATGGATTCCAAACGACTCGCTCAATTGTGCTGCGCCTATGCGGATGACCGCAAAGCCGAAAACCCGGTGATTCTCGATCTCCGGGAAATATCTTCCATTACGGACTTTTTCATCATCCTCACGGGTGGCAGCTCGCCGCACCTTCGCGCCATCGCCGAAGAGGTCACCGACAAAATCCGTCAGGATCATGACATCCGTCCACGTCAAATGGACGGGAAAGGTTCCGGAAACTGGGTGGTGATTGATTATTACGACGTCATCGTCCATGTAATGAGTGAGGACATGCGAAATCGCTATAACCTTGAGGGACTCTGGGGTGACGCGCCACGTGTCAAACCAAGAAAACCTCGCGGAATGGGGCCTGTGAGAAAAAATGCGGTGACCAAGAACTAAAGTGTCCTGACAGTTGGTGGAAATGCCGGGGATCAGGCCTGCCCACCAAAGCTGACGTAATCGTCCAGATCAAGCAGGTCGAACCAGGTCATGATGTCCATGCGTTGAGGGGCTGCTTTTGCGTGTATTTCGTTGAAATACTTGCGGGACTCTACATCCAGTGGGGCGCGCTGTTCTTCCAGAGCAGACCAATTGGCAATCTCCGCAGCGGTTCGTTTAAGCGTGGAAGATTTCATGATCCAGCCAAGCACTTGTCCGTCTGATTTACCGCAAGCGAGCTGATTCATCAGTGTGTTGGCGTTGATGCCCACAAACTCAAAGAAGCGCCGATCCATGGGGCAATTATAGTGGTAAGCCCCGTTTTTAGCGGCAATGGTGGCTCTTCCTTTATCCAGCATCCTGGGCAAAATGACAAAACCCCCCAGCCGAACACGCGGGCTGCGTGGCGGGGCAATCGTAAGATCTGGACCTGTAATAACCATGAAAAATCCGTATTTCCCCTTTTTGATGGGGTAATTTGGACAACGGACGCAAGGAAAAAGTCACTTTTCTCGTCAGGCGACCCCGGGGATTAAATCAGTTTGGACTGTGATTTCTCCTTTTCAATCAGGTCCCCGAAGCTCACCGCTTCAAATTTTCGGCGCTCAATAATCTCCTTATCGACATCGGGATCGTAAGGAACAGGGTAGTCGCCATTGTAGCAGGCCATGCAGAATGCTTCGCGAGGCTGGCCGGTTGATTGCACCATGCCTTCTTCGCTCAGATACCCGACACTGTCTGCGTCCAAATATTTTTTGATATCCTCAACCGATGAGGTGGCGGCCAGGAGCTTGTTGCGATCCGGGAAGTCGATGCCATAAACACAGGAGTATTTATGCGGCGGACAACTGATCAGCACATGTACTTCTTTGGCTCCCGCTTCCTTGAGGGTCTTGATGCGGCTTTGGCTGGTGGTGCCGCGCACGATGGAATCATCCACGATGATGACTTTCTTACCTTCGACCAAACCTGATACAAGGTTCAGCTTGACCCGAACATTCAGACTGCGTGTGACTTGGGATGGTTGAAGGAAGCTGCGTCCCACGTAGTGATTGCGGACAAAAGCCATATGATATGGAATCCCGGATTCCAGAGAATATCCCAGGGCTGCGTAATTACCACTATCCGGCACCGGAACCACCATGTCCGCGTCGATCTTGTGCTCGCGGGCCAGGTGTTTGCCCATTTCGATACGGGATTTGTAAACTTCCATCCCGGAAATCTTGCTGTCGGGACGTGCAAAGTAGACGTATTCGAATACGCAGAAAGCTCGCTTCTTTTGGGCAGGGAAAGCATCGATACTCCTTAAACCGTTCTTATCGATGATGACCACTTCACCGGGCCTGACATCACGGACAAACTCGGCCTTGATGAGATCAAATGCACAGGTTTCGCTGGAGAGCACCCATTTGCCGTCCACTTTGCCAAGACTCAGAGGTCTGAATCCGTGTGGATCCCGCACCCCGATCATTTCCTTCTCCGTCATCATCACCAGGGAATAGGCTCCCTGGATCTTGCGAATGGCGTCCAGCAGAGGATTGGCATCCGGTGATTCGGATGGTCGCGCCAGCAGGTGAAGGATGATTTCGCTGTCGACCGTGGTTTGAAAGATGTTTCCGCCTGCTTCGAGCTCGTCGCGGAGTTCGGAGGCGTTGGTGAGATTTCCATTGTGCGCGATGGCGATTTTGCCCCGGTTGCAATCGACAATCATGGGCTGGGCATTCAACGCATGGGAGGCTCCCGTCGTGGAATAGCGTGTATGACCGATGGCGTTTTCTCCCATGAGATTGCTTAAGGCGTTGCCCTTGAATACCTGGGGGACGAGACCCATGTCACGGTGGGAATGGAATTCGCTGCCATCGCAGGTGACGATACCGGCGCTTTCCTGGCCCCTGTGTTGGAGCGCGTAGAGTCCATAATATGAGATTTCTGCCGCGTTCGGATGCCCGAAAACGCCAAATACCCCGCAATAATGCTTGGGATAATCCTGCATGCCTTTCACCGAGCGCAAGCCTGTCCGATTATGACCCGTTTTGTCAAACGACTTGTCACAATAACGACATTTTTGATGATGCGTCCCTACCAACGCCGGTCGCTTCGCTCCGGTAGGGCCTCCCGATACATCGGAATCCCAGGCATTATTGAAAACGATTGCCGGTCAATCCTTGCTGTTTGGCATATTCGACCAATTCGGAAGCGTTTTGGAAATTGAGTCTGTGCATGATGCGGTAGCGGTAGGTTTCTACCGAACGCGGGCTGAGCCCCAGTTTTTCGGCGATCTGTTTGCTGGTCAATCCTTCTCCTACAAGAGCCACAACGCGTTGTTCTTTTGGACTCAAAAACTTCACAAAAGATCGGTCATCCTGTTCGAGTTCGGTCAGGTTCCGGTGCAGCAGGGCGGTGAAGTAGGTATGTCCGGAAGCGATCTCGACCATGGCTTCCTCAAAAATCTCCAGCGGTTGATCTTTTTCCACGTATCCATGCACCCCTATTTCCTGAAGTTGATGAAGTGTGTAGGGATCTTTCAGGTTGGTCAGGACCAGAATGCGTGTTTCCGGCATGGACGAGAGCACTTTGCGTGAAAGTTCGATGCCGTCCATGCCCGGTAAATGCAAATCTGTGACCAAAAGATGGGGATGATGCTTTTCACAGAGTCGAAAACCTTCCGCTCCGTCCTCGGCATCTCCTTTCAGATCGAATTGATCATCCAATTGAATGCTCTTGCACAGGACGTTTCTGAGCAGGGCCTGATCTTCAACCAGGACCGTGCTCCAGGGCGTTTGTTGTTTGATATCTGTCATGTTGCTTTGGATGATTCGTGGTTTGCGGAGGGCGTGTCATCATTGAAACCTTCGGGAGTCCATTGCATGGGGATTTCCAGTCGAAAGGTGGATCCTTTGCCTGGTTGTGTTTGGACGCTGAGGTCGCCTCCCATGCGGTGTGCGAGTTTTTGAGACAGAACGAGGCCAAATCCCGCTCCTGTTTTGCCCACATCGGTGGGATCGCGTGGTTTGTCAGGAAGCTGAAACAGGGCAGCGACCTGTGATTCGGTCATGCCTTCTCCTTTGTCCCGCACCTCAATGTGCATTTTGTTTTTGATGGGTTCGCAGTGAAGCAGAACTTCTCCGCCTTTTTGGCTATGACGAATGGCATTGGACAGCAGGTTGCGGAGAATGGTGCGCAACATCTCGATGTCGTTTACGAATGTTGGATGTTTCTCAACCTGAGTGATCAGCTTCACTTCCTGTTCCTGGGCCGAGGAGGCAAAAAGGGTGGTTACTTGATGCGTGACCCGTTCCAAATCGATCCGCCCGGGAAAATAGGGCAGTTGACCGGTCTGAAGCCTTGCCCAGTTCAGTAGATTGTCCAACAGTTCGGTCAGATTTTTGCTGGTGGGCTGGATCTCTCCCGCGAACTTTCGGATTTCATCAGGCGTAAAGGAATCGGGATGCTTCATCAGGAGACCGCTGAGATTACTGACCCCGGACAAGGGGGCCCGCAAGTCATGCGAGATGATGGCGAGGAGTCGGTCTTTTCTTTGGTTTGCTTCGTCGAGCAACTGGTTGCGATCCGTCAAGGTGGCTTCCGCTTTTCGGCGTCGTTGCATTTCGCTGAGCACGATCAGTGTGAACAGGACGATCAACAATCCGGCTCCGATGGAATTCCGGGAAATGGATCGGATGGTGGACTCGATGGTTTCGGGAAACTCGCGTGAAAGCAAAAACTCAATGCGCACGGATTCTTGATCCCCCGGATTCGTCAATGTCGAGAAAGCCAATGACTTTGTTGTCCCATCATCGGAGGTCACCAGTTCCGCCCAAAGGCTGACATTTTGCTCCAGGATGGCCGAAGCAAGCGGCGAAGTGAATTCCCTGCGACCACCACCAAGTCCTCCCCTCGGCCCTCCCGGACCGCCGGGGCCTCCGCGCCTGGGGCGTTCGAATCCGTCGAATGGGGGAGGTCTTCGACGGTCCTCACGGTCTCTCGGCTCTTCAAGATTCGTTGATTCCGACAGATCCCAGGATGTCATGATGTCGGTCAGTTGCGATGCGGTTGGAACCACACGCCACAATAGGTCGGATGTTTCTGTTAATTCCGAGTAATCACCCGGCAAGATTCTACCAAACGCGAACGTGTGAGGTTCGAAACCTCGCGGATCACTGATGGCATATAGTATGAAGACTTCTCCCTCATGTTTACAAAGCGAAAGGTAACAGGTCTGCGGCTTCGGTTCCTTGAAGATTCCTGAATCGATTGGTGAAGAGGGGTGCCCGACTCTATGCTGAGGCGTCCTGCACCTGTGTAAGTGTATCCTTCCTGAAAGTTTCCGTTCTCATCAATGTATGCGGCCAGATCAAAACCGAACAAAATGGAAAACCGTTCCGACATGAGATCCTCCTTGCTCCGCCCTCTGGCAAGGGATTGAGCGGCAAATCCAATCAATTGGGATTCCTCCTGTGCCAGTGCCATCAATCCATCCGCCGCCTGTTGCTGAAGATAGCTGTTCGCATATTCGCGAAATTGGGAAGTCATGTTCCAGGCGACCCACCCATTCGCAATCAGGAGAACGACAGCAATGCCAATTCCCAACCCTGGTATCCACCAAATGGGATTGTAAGAAGATTGTTGTGATTCTGGACTTTTTCCGGGTGGTGCCATGGTTCTTGTTTGCTGAACGGCTGGGTTGAATCAGTGGTTGATTTGCATCTTGTTTATTGTGAGTTGATTCTGTTTCTTTTTCTCATTGTTTACCCGATCATATCTCTCCGACACTTTTCTAACAATCCCCAATCCGCCCCTCTCATTGTCGTACCGCATACGACAATTGGTACGATAGGAAGGTGCCAACACTGCTGGTATTTCTCTCGTAACAAGAACGAGAACGTCAACTTGTTAACAAAAGGTAAATCGCCGGTTTCGGATAGGATTCCGAACAACGAATTCGGCAAACAACATAAACAATACAACTGTCAAAATATTATGAATCACAAATGGAATACCAAAATCGCGCTGATCGCAGCCGCCAGCATCGTCAGTCTTCAAGGATTGAACGCTCAAGAAGAAGAACCACAAGGTCCTGATCGCCCAGGCCGTGGACCGCACGGAAAAGGCGCAGGCATGCACCTGATCGAGATGGACACCAATGAAGACGGCGTTATCACGCAGGATGAATTCCTTGCCGCTGCCGCCGCCCACGGCGACGAACACGCTACCGATTTGTTCGCTCGCTATGACACGGACGAAGACGGTGTGATCACCACCGATGAAGTATCTGCGGTGCATGCGGCCGCCATTGAAGAACGTCTGCTGGGAATCCTCGCCCGTTGGGATGCCAATGAGGATGGTCAGCTGACTGCAGACGAACTGGAATCCGCCGGAACCAGAGGTCGAGGTCATCGTCATGTATTGAATGAATTCGATGCCGATGAGGATGGCACCATCACCTCGGACGAATTGCTCGCTGGCGGCGCCGCCATGTTGGATGAACGAGTGAACGGTCTTCTCGAAAAACTGGACACCAACGACGACGGTCAAATCACTGCCGATGAAGTCGCCGCTGCTCAGGATGCCAAAGCCGGCGAACAATGGGCTTCGCTCCTGGAAAAACTGGATGCCGATGAAAACGGTGAGATCAGCTTGGAAGAAATCGAAGCAGGCCGTCCCCAGCGCGAAGGTGCCCCCGAAGGCCGCCGTCGAGGACCACGTCCTGATGATAATCGTGGAGCAGTGGACGGTGACGATAACGAACAAGACAATCCTCGTGACCGACGCGGACGTCCTCAAGGTGGTCCACGCGGACCTCGTCGCGGACGATGATCAAAGTGGCTTGATGCGTCTACTCTGATCCACACACCCGGCCTCCCCACGGCCGGGTGTGTTTCTTTTTTATGTCAGGAATTCATTGGCCAGTTGCTCAAATCATGGTATGCGGAATGGATAATACTGCATGAATAACTCCTTTCATTACTGGCTGATCAGCGCACTGTGTCTTTTGTGGGGCACGGCATG
>Ga0255770_10001373_pt1 | contig 22493 bp, 24 predicted proteins | sample 071ome_22_FD_179968 | JGI IMG/M metagenome (GOLD analysis project Ga0255770, IMG submission 179968) | Coastal salt marsh microbial communities from the Groves Creek Marsh, Skidaway Island, Georgia - 071404AT metaG (version 2) | ecosystem: Environmental > Aquatic > Marine > Intertidal zone >...
CATGTTCACGCCGAAGCAGAACCGTTAAAAAATGACACATAATCTGCCGGCTTGGTAACCGCTGGAAGGCGCGCTATAGTCTGGCGCTGGAGAAGAATATATCGCCCAACAAATCGCCCCATATATCGCCCAATATATCGTGGTTAATAGGGCTGAATTACGGACGGGATTTGAAAAAGGTTTTAAAGCGATGATTGAAAAATTTGGTTTGAAAAGCGCTGGCGCAAACGGCACTGAAATTCGCCTGATGACAGCAGATGATTTTGCCAGCTGGCTGGCGAGCGCCACTCCAGCCCAACAGAATTGGGTGACCGCGCAGGGCTTTTCCGCCAAGCCGGGCAAGGCGATCTATTTTGCAGCAGATAACGGGCAGATTGATTTTGCCATCGGTATTTTTGGCAATCATGCAGTGTGGGATGGGGCGGCATTGGCGGCCAGCCTGCCAAAAAACCATTGGCGATTTATCGCTGCATCGGATGAGCTCAACCAGAATCTGCTCGAAAGCCTCAGCCTTGGATGGGGCCTTAGCCAATATCATTTTCACACCTACCGCGACACGCCCGCACCGGTGATCAATTTCTTGACACTGCATGATGATGTGAATGGCTCCCGCCTTATCGGCCAGCTGGGCGGAATCTATCTATGCCGTGACCTGATTAACCAGCCACCAAACCATATGACTCCGGCGGCTCTGCAAGCGGCAATGGAAACCCTTGCCAAAACACATAACGCCGCACTGGAAACCCATAGCGGTGCTGCTCTGGAAAAAGATTTTCCGGCAATTAATACTGTCGGTCGTGCCGCAGAAATTGGCCCCAGATTAATGGATCTTCGCTGGGGAAAAAGCGGCCCTAAAATCACCCTGATCGGCAAGGGTATCACCTTTGATTCGGGCGGACTTGACCTAAAGCCGTCAAAGGCGATGGAGATGATGAAAAAGGATATGGGCGGTGCGGCAACGGTGCTTGGGCTTGCCGAGGCGCTGATGACCAGCAATGTTAATATCCAGCTTCGCGTTCTGGTTGCCGCCGCTGAAAATGCTGTTTCGGATCGGTCGATGCGACCACTTGATATCATCGATACGCGCGCCGGCATCAAGGTAGAGGTTGGCAATACCGATGCCGAAGGCCGGTTGGTCTTGGCGGACGCGCTGACCTATGCGCTTGAGGGCAAAGCAGAAGATGCCCCGGATTTTCTGATTGATTTTGCGACCTTAACCGGGGCTGCAAGGGTGGCACTCGGCACCGAATTGCCAGCACTATTCTGCAATGACGACAGCACAGCAAATGCAATTTTAAATGCGGCAGGCGACGTCGGAGACCCGTTATGGCGATTGCCCTTGTTTGATGATTATGACCGGCATCTTGACGCTGGCTATGCCGCATTGTCGAGCACTGGCTTGTCGGGATATGCAGGCGCCATCACTGCCGCGTTATTCCTGCGGCGGTTTGCTGGCAAAACCAGCAACTGGGCGCATATTGATGTGATGGCATGGAACCTTGCATCACGACCGGGCCGACCAAAAGGCGGCGAGGCAATGGGGCTTCGTGCGATCTATAGCTTTATCGAGTCTTTTTAAAAAAACCTAATAGCCGCGGCTCCAATCAACCCGATTGTCAGGCTCGTTACCGGCCATAATGGCACGGATTGCTGCGGCGACCTGCATCGCGGCAGTGTTTGGATTTGTTTGTGCCGCAACGTGAGGCCAGACGGTGATTTTGGGGTGCGCCCAAAAGGCATGATCGGTTGGCAGTGGCTCAGTTGCAAACACATCCAAGGCCGCACCAGCAATCTGCCCGCTGGCAATGGCCTCTAGCAAATCCGCGTCTACCAGCTGGGGGCCACGCCCGCCATTGATGATATAGGCACCCTTGGCAAGCTGGTTAAATAGCTGGCTGTTCATAATGCCCGTTGTTGCTGGCGTTAATGGCAGCACTGAAATCAGGATATTCAGCCCGTCAAGAAAGGCAGGTAAATTTTCCTCACCAGCAAAAATTTCAACATGATCGACCTGTCGCACGCTGCGCGCCCAGCCGCGAACATCAAAGCCCAAGCTGGCAAAGCGGCGTGCCATCACACTACCGATCGCGCCAACACCCATAATGCCAACCTTGGCACCAGTTGCCGGACGCTGCACAACCGGTGCCCATTTCGCCGCCGCCTGACAATCACGATAATAAGCGCCGTCCCGCCAGAAATCCAAAGCGGCCAGAATTGCCCAATGGCTCAGCGCGTTTGACATATCCGGGTCGACCAGCCGTACCAGCGGAACATCACGCGGCACGGTGGGATCACTCATCATATAATCAACGCCCTGACCCTGCATGATGATGCCGCGCAAATTCGGCATTTTGGCCAGCTGGCCCTTTGGGGGTGCCCAGACCAGCGCGATATCAGCACGCTCACCCTCAGGTGACATCAAATCGACAAGGGTAAAATCATCAAGATGCCGACCAAGCTTGGTATGCCATCCATCCATTTTTGAACTGCCGTAAAAGCCGATTACTGTCATGGGATAATCCTTGATTTCGATAGGTGATGCGAGGGGTGACGGGCGGCATCAGCCTGCCCTAAATAATCATGCCCTAAATAATAATGCGGATAGATTATCACTGTGCCGATATTAACGCCATTGCCGCCTGATGCAATTGCGGCGTTGCCGCCGCCAGAATGCTTGTTGAATGGCCCAGCCTGATCGGCGCGCCCTCAAGATCGGTAACCGTGGCCCCCGCAGCCTCCATCAGCGCAACGACTGCCATCATATCATGGGCCGCAAGACTATCTTCCATCACAAGATCAATATGACCTGCAGCTAGCAACGCGTAATTATGGCAATCACCACCGTAATTTGTTACGGCAACCTGATCGGCTAGCCGGTCAAAATCAATCAGGCGTGCCGGGCTTAATGCACGCGGCGACGTGGTTGCCAGCTTGGCCGCAGCTAATTCGGTTTGCCGGCTAGGCGTCATCGCCATGCCATTACATTCAGCATGAACCGCGCCGGAAAAACCGTTAAGGCCAATATAGCATTCACCAAAAACTGGCATATCAACAAGGCCGGCAACCGGCCGATCATGATGCAAAAGCCCGACAAGAGTGCCAAAGGCCGGTTTGCCGCTGATAAAGGCTTTGGTGCCATCAATCGGGTCTATAATCCAGCTATAAGGACTGTCAGATTTGCCGGTGGTGCCAAATTCCTCGCCGATAATCATATCATCGGGGAACCGCGCCGCGATTGCCGCGCGCAATGCAGCCTCGACCTCACGGTCAGCAATTGTTACGGGCGACAGATCTTGTTTGGTTTCAGTGGCAGGGTTCTGGCGAAACCATTTCGAAATGATAGGCCGGCTTATCAATGGCAAGCCGGCCAGAAAGGCAATCATATCAGCCGGAGTGCCAGCCGGAATGTTAGGCGCGTTAGTTGGCACCTTCGGCTGCGATATCATCAGCGCTTGGCAAGGCAACTGGGCTATCCGCCTTGTCACGCATCCATGCGATCAGATTTGCCCTGTCTTGTGGCTTTTTCAAACCGGCGAAATTCATTTTCGTGCCGCTGATATAGGCCTTCGGCTTGGCTAGAAACGCGTTCATTGACTGGTAATCCCACTGGCCACCAAACTCGGCAAGTGCGGTTGAATAAGCATAGCCCTCGGACGCTGCCATTGGCCGGCCAATAACATTCCACAAGGCCGGGCCGACTTTATTTGCGCCGCCAGCGTCGAACACATGACACGCCGAACATTTCTTTGACAATTTCTCACCAGCACCAAGATCGGCACCAGCTAGCAGCGCCAAAATTGGTTCAGGTCCAGCGTCTACCGGAACTGCAGACGCAACCTCAGTGGTTTCGGCAACCTCAATGACATAGGCGTTTTCAGCAAGGTCTTGGTGCGGTACCAAAACATCGGCGATTTTGATGCCTGCCATTAACAGCAAAGCAGCAAACAAAAACCCTGCGAACACTTTATTCAAGCGCAACTCATCCATGCGTCATTCCCGAAACCGGGCTCCCAATTTTAACCAGCCCAAGCGGGCAAGGCCTGTGATCGATATTCTTGCGGTCAAAAAACCAAACAATCCGTGGTTAATTAGCGAAATTCCGGCCGCCCCTCAACCCCCTATCGTATGCATCAGCACGTTATTTCAATAAATTGCTTTGCGCAAAACTGAAATATGTGATGAATTGCCGAAATCATGGCAAAAAATGGCACAAAAATCATCATTATTCCGGCACGGCTTGCAGCCAGCCGCCTACCGGGTAAGCCACTGGCCGAAATTGGCGGAAAAGCTATGATTCAGCTTGTGTGGGAACGCGCCATGGCCGCCGATATGGCACCCGTCTATGTTGCGACAGATGATCGCGCCATTGCCGATGTCATCACTTTGGCGGGCGGCAAGGCAGTTATGACACGCGCGGATCACCCGTCCGGATCTGATCGCGTCTTTGAAGCCATCGAGACAATTGACCCCGACAAGCATTTTGCACAGATTTTAAATTTACAGGGCGATTTGCCTGATTTATCGCCGGATATTCCGCATTTACTTGGCAAAACGCTGGATCGCGGCAACGCTGATCTGGCAACGCTGGTCACACCAGCCAGCGAAGCCGAAGCCGCGCGCCCGCAAGTGGTAAAGGCGGTGGTAAGCTGGCAAGATGCCGTCTATGGCAGGGCGCTTTATTTCAGCCGTGCCGCAATCCCCACCGGCACAAGCGATCTCTATCACCATATCGGCGTTTATGGATGGCAGCGAGAGGCGTTGGCGCGTTTTGTTGCGCTACCGCCCTCTAGGTTAGAGCAGGCGGAAAAGCTGGAACAGCTTCGCGCGCTGGAAGCCGGAATGACAATTGGCGTTGGTATAACAGCGAGTGCCCCCGGCGGTATTGATACAGCTGAGGATCTAGAGGCCGCGCGCCAGCGCGCCGCAATCGACGCCAAGCTGGCAATGCTGAACGATTGACAGCACAGCACAGCGCTCGTAAAAACGGCCGATTAGTCGGATCAGGATAAAGCGAAGGTTCGGGTTAAAAAGTCGCCAAGCTAAAGGAAAGTCGCCGAGCTAAAGGAAAGTTAATGTCAGACGCAGCACATAAAATTGCCTTTCAGGGTGTTCCCGGGGCCTATTCGCACATGGCGTGTCAGGCTGTTAAGCCGGATATGGAGCCTGTTCCGTGCGCGTCCTTCGAGACGATGCTGACCGAAGTACAGGAAGGCCGCGCCAATCTTGCGATGGTGCCGGTTGAGAATTCGACTGCGGGCCGGGTTGCAGATATCCACCATCTGTTGCCGTCATCGGGGCTTTATATCATTGGCGAGCATTTCCACCGGGTAAATCATCACATCATGGCACCGCGAGGGGCGACGCTCGACGGGCTGACCCATGTTCACAGCCATGCGCAAGGTCTGGCACAATGCCGCGAGCGCATTCGTAAACTTGGCCTGACGCCCGTTATGCATCCCGATACCGCCGGCGCCGCCAAAGATGTTGGTGCTGCGGGTGATCCCACGGTCGGCGCGATTGCCTCACGGCTAGCAGCTGAGATCTATGACCTCGATATCCTGTTTGAATCAGCCGAAGATGATGAACATAACACGACACGCTTTTTGCTGATGTCGGCAACGCCAGAATTGCCTGAACGCGGCGGTGCGATGATGACCACACTGGTCTTTCAACTACGCAGCGTTCCGGCCGCGCTTTATAAGGCGTTGGGTGGTTTTGCCACAAATGGCATCAATCTGACCAAGCTCGAATCCTATATTCGGGCTGGTGTTGCCGAACAGGCGCAATTCTATATGGATGTACAGGCACATATTGATGATCCGGCGATGCAGAATGCAATGGAAGAACTATGCTTTTACTGCACCAAGGATGAGGTGCATGTTCTTGGCACCTATCCGGCAAGTCCGGCGCGGGCCTAGCCGACGATCGGCACGCAACGAGGTCTGACAGGACTTTTTAAAACTGTGATTTTTTCGGCCGTCACCCTGTTCTTGGTGATAAAAAACTTGTCCAAGCCGCCGCTTTGTTTCATACAGTTAGACAGGAAGGCTGGGTGGACGTTGCCCCTGTCGATCCGGTCAGATCCGAAAGGAAGCAGCCGAGGTAGGATGTTGACGGGTCATCCAGTCTTCCACTGACTTTTGGCGTTTGGCAGATCGCGTTTTTAAAAGGCTGCGGTTGCTATTCCCTGAATAAGTTTGGGGTCCCTGAACAAGTTTGGGGATAGGGTCAATCAGATCTTATGCTGCCATCAAACACCAACCACAGCCGACCCGATTGGTCACATTTTTTTTGACCATAAGCAAGAGACCGCAGTTAAAGAGATAGGTGTTTACCGGCCGATGACTGACACCGCCAAGCCAGCTTATCGCGTATTGGCACGCAAATATCGCCCCGAGACGTTTTCCGAATTGATTGGTCAGGATGCGCTTGTTCGCACGCTTGGCAATGCGTTGTCACTTGGCCGGCTTGCCCATGCTTTTGTGCTGACCGGCGTTCGCGGTATCGGCAAAACATCGACTGCCCGCCTGCTTGCCAAGGGGCTGAATTGTATTGGCCCCGATGGCAATGGTGATGCCACGCTAGAACCATGCGGCGGTTGCGAGCCATGCCGGTCAATCGCTCAGGGCCGCCATGTTGATGTTCTGGAAATTGACGCGGCAAGCCATACCGGCGTTGATGATGCGCGTGAAATTATCGAAGGGGTTGGTTATCGCCCTGTCTCGGCGCGCTATAAAATCTACATCATCGACGAAGTGCATATGATGTCGAAAAGCGCGTTCAACGCCTTGCTCAAAACATTGGAAGAACCGCCGGATGCGGTGAAATTCATCTTTGCCACAACCGAAATCAGAAAAGTACCAGTAACGATCTTATCGCGCTGCCAGCGTTATGATCTTCGCCGGGTGCCAGCGGCGATGCTTGCCAGCCATCTGCGGATGATCTGCCAGCGCGAATCAATCGAGGCTGATGACGACGCTTTAGCCGCGATTGCACGGGCGGCCGAAGGTTCGGTTCGTGATGCGCTGTCCCTGCTTGATCAGGCGGCCGCGATGACTGCAGATAAACTGACCAATGATATGGTTGCGGATATGCTTGGCCGGCCCGGGCGGCGCGAATCGCAAACTGTCCTGACCGCAGCGCTGGCTGGTGATGCGCCAAATGCGCTGGCTGCGTTTGCAACGGCCTATAGCCGCGGCGCCGAACCCGAAATGCTGGTAGGTGATCTGCTTGATTTGATCCATCTTGCCAGTATGCAGGCGGCTGGGGGCAGTGATGAGGCATTGATCGAAAGCGAGCGCGAGATGATCACCGGCCTTGCCGCTAGCGGAATTGCCCGCCTTGGCCGCGCATGGCAGTTACTGCTAAAAGGGCATGGCGAGCTGGGACAGGCGCCCAATCCAGCTGCCGCTTGCGAGATGCTGATTATCCGACTGGCCCATGCGGCACAGATGCCAACGCCCGGCGAATTAATGCAGAAATTACCAACTGCTAGCAACACCCCGCCAGCCGCAGCCCCGCCAGCCACAATGACGCCAGCGGAAAATAGCGCCGCGCCCCGATCCACAAACACAGCCGCGTCATCAGCCAGCCAAACCACCGCTGGGAATAGTGATCCGGCACCCCGCCAAGCAGGCATTTCTGGCAATACTTCTGGCAGCATTTCTGGCAACCCTGTGGCCGCACCATCCACTGCCGAGGCACCGCCGGCGCCAAGCTCACTTGCTGAAATTACAACTCTGGCCGATATTGTGACTCTGGCCGAGACCAATGATGAAATGCTGCTAGCTGCGCGTATTCGCAATCATGTGCAGCTTGTTTCATTGAAACCGGGAAATTTGCAGGTCAGCCTAGTTGGAAGCGCGCCAGATCAGCTGGCAGGTGATATCGCGCGTTACCTCAGCCAATGGACCGGCCAGCGCTGGTTGGTGTCTTTGGCCGAGTCTGGCGGCGAGAAAACCCTTGCTGAACAACAGCGCGATGCCGACGAAAAACTGCGCGATACAATTGCTGGCGAACCGTTGGTGGCGCAAATTCTTGAAATTTTCCCCGGTGCCATTATTGATGAGATCAAAGCTAGCCAAGCCGCCGATGCAGATATTCTGGCCAGTGATGACGGGTCTTTGGACAGCGAACAAAATGCCGATGATGAGGAGATGTCGAGATGATGCGTAATATGGCAGGCATGATGAAGAAAGTGCAGGAGATGCAAACCCGCATGGAAACAATGCAGGCCGAACTTGCTGTCATGGAATTTACCGCAATGGTTGGCGGCGGCGCGGTAAGCGCAACGGTTACTGGCGAGGGCAAGCTGCTGAAATTAAAGCTGGACCCCGATGCGTTAGACCCGAATGAGGCTGATATGCTGGAAGATATGATTTGCCTCGCCACGAACAACGCGCTTGATCAGGCAACCGCCGAGAAGGCGCGCATGATGAAAGATATCACTGGTGGCTTGCCGCTACCGCCCGGCATGAATTTACCGTTCTAGAATGCATGACTCGCTCGAAAATCTAATCCGCAGGCTTGGCCGTCTGCCCGGACTTGGCCCCCGGTCGGCGCGGCGCGCGGTTTTGTTTCTATTGAAAAACCGTGACCGGCTGATGCTTCCACTTGCCGAGGAACTGCATGACGTTGCCAGTAATGTGCGGGCTTGTGTTGAATGCGGTAATCTGGATATTACTGACCGGTGCAGCATCTGCGCCGACAACCGCCGCGACCGCAGCCGCATCTGTGTGGTTGAGGATGTTGGTGATCTGTGGGCGATGGAACGTGCCGCAGTTTATCGCGGGCTGTATCATGTTTTGGGCGGCACGCTCAGCGCGCTTGATGGGCGCGGCCCCGAGGATTTGCATATTGACCGGCTGATCCGCCGCGCCAGCATTGACGAGACAGCAGAAGTGATTCTTGCGTTATCGGCGACCGTTGATGGGCAAACAACCGCGCATTATATCGGCGAGAAACTGACCAACCTGTCGTTGGAAATCACTAGGCTGGCGCATGGGATGCCTGTTGGCGGCGAGCTGGATTATCTTGATGACGGCACATTGGCACAGGCGTTAAAAGCCCGCGCCAAGCTCGAACTATAAGCAAGCGCGATACGCCGCTAGCTAATCATATTTGGCTTGGCTACGGCAGGTGCAGCCTGATCGGCATCAAGCACCTCAATCTCATCAATCTTATCACCTCGCGAAATGATCTTACGGGTCGAGGTTTGGATATCTGAGATATCATTTTCGGCTTGGGAAAGATGCGTTGCGAGCTTGCCAACGCGTTCTTCAAGGCGATGCACATCCTTCATCATCAAATCGACCTGTGTCTGGATCAAACCGGCCGCTTCATGCATCCGAGCATCGCGCAAGATCGCCCTGACCGTGTGCAACAGCAGCATGAGATTATCTGGCCCTGCCATATAGACACGCGCCTTGCGGCTGGCCTCGACCAGCTTTGGCAACTGAATGTTAATTTCTGCATAGACGGATTCTGACGGCAGAAACAGAATGGCGCTTTCGGCTGTTTCGCCCGGAATAATGTATTTTTCGGCAATATCCTGAATGTGTTTTTTAACATCTATTTCAAGCAAACGCCGCGCCGCCTCACGTTCGGCATCATTTTCCGCACCCGTTAAACGCCGATAGGCTTCAAGCGGAAATTTCGAGTCAATCGCAATTGGCCCGGGCGGGTTAGGCAGCCGCAGCAGACAATCAACCCGGCGCCCATTGCCAAGGGTTGCCTGAAAATCAAACGCGTTTTCCGGCAAGGCATCACGCACAAGATTTTCTAACTGCACCTCGCCAAAACTACCGCGCGCCTGTTTATTCGATAGAATATTTTGCAGCTGTGTTACTTGGGTGCTTAGGGCAGAAATATGGGTGTTTGCTTCGGTGATTACAGCCAGCTTTTCGGCCATACCGGTCAATGATTTGGTTGTACGTTCATTCTGATCGCGAAGTGATTGCTCCAACCGATTGCCAAGGCGGCCCTCGCTTTGCGCCATCTGCTCGGCGATTAATCGTTGCAATTCATTAGATTGGCTTGCCATCTGTGCAAGCTGGCCGCGCAACTCGGCAAAATCTTCACCATTTTCTGGCGTTCGGCCACGCCGCAATTGCACCAGCCCCAGCAGTATCACGCCCAAAAGGGCTAGAATCAGTATCATTTCTGTGCCGGTCATTTTTACCACCTATATAGCCAGTGCCTAGTATAGCCGTTGGCGCTTTGATAGACTGCCCACCAAATATACTTTCTGGCCGGTTAAATCATTCTGCTTAAATCATTCTGCCCGCACCAACTTTGCTACCCTAGCAACTTGACTGCAACGACACCATCTTCTAATCCATGAAAGCAGAATAACCCACGGCGGGATACCAGGGTGTCCGGCCTGCTATATTCGCCATTTTCGATTCGCCGTATTCACATATTGGCCGCGTTCATATTTGGGAAATTTCGATCATGCCAGCCACTGCCAAACTTATACCAATTATCAAAGTGCCAGATCCGGTTTTGCGCGAAATCGCAACGCCCGTTGCCGAAATTACTGACGGAACGCGTCAATTGTTAGATGATATGGCGGCAACAATGTATGACGCACCCGGCATCGGGCTTGCCGCACCACAGATTAATATCAGCCAGCGCATTATCGTTATGGATTGCGGTAAGGATGAAAGCCCTGAACTGTTCAAGATGATCAATCCGGAAATCATTAGCCAGTCAGATGCACGTTCAGTACTTGAAGAAGGCTGCCTGTCAATTCCGGATCAAACGGCAGATGTAGAACGGCCAGCCGAGGTGGAAGTGCGCTATCTAGATGAGAACGGCACAAGCCAATCACTGGTCGCAACCGGATTATTGGCAGCCTGTGTTCAGCATGAAATTGACCATTTAAACGGGGTTTTGTTTATCGATCATATATCACGGCTGAAACGTGATATGATCCTGCGCCGGGTTATGAAGGAAATGCGTCAATCGGCGTCACGCAACTAATCGAGGGCTAAATATGACCGCCTCGCATTCGGGCGCCTCGCATTCGGGCGCCAAACAACGCATTGTCTTTATGGGCAGTCCGGCATTTGCCATTCCCACGCTTGATCGACTTGTCAAAACGCATGATGTATGTGCGGTCTATAGCCAGCCTGCAAAAAAGTCGGGCCGCGGTATGAAACCAACACAAGTTCCAATTGCCGCCTATGCAAGCGCTGCTAACCTGCCCCTATTTACCCCGGAACATCTGAAATCCGCCGATATTGAGGCACAGCTTGCCGCGCATGAGGCTGATTTGTTTGTCGTTGTCGCCTATGGGTTATTACTGCCGCCGTCAATTTTGGCGATACCGCGGCTTGGCTGTTTGAACGGCCATGCCTCGCTATTGCCGCGTTGGCGTGGGGCAGCGCCAATCCAGCGTGCCATCGAAGCCGGTGACAGTGAAACCGGCATTTCCGCAATGATCATGGAAGCCGGTCTTGATACTGGCCCGGTTGTTGGCAGTCACCGCATTCCGATAAAAAAAAGCGACACCGCCGGAAGCCTGCATGACCGGTTGGCCGCGCTGACGGCGGCCTGTCTTGGCGAGGTCATTGACAGCGCCCCCACCAGCCTCGCAGCCCCGACCCCCCAGCCCGAAGACGGGGTGATCTATGCTGCCAAAATCACCTCTGATGACGCGATGATCGACTGGCAAAAACCTGCCAGCGCGCTTGATTATCATATCCGCGCCTTTGCACCCTATCCGGGGGCTTGGTGTGGTGGGCCAAAGGGGCGGCTGCGGATTCTAGACGCACATCCGGTGCCTCGCCCCGCCGAACATTTGGCCGCAGATGCAGGCCAGTTTCTTGGTAAATACAATAAAAACAGTATGTTGATTTCGTGCGGTAACGATGCATTGGCGATCACGCGCCTTCAGCCTGCTGGGAAAAATGCCATGTCGGCCACTGACTTTTTAAATGGCGCAGGGCTGAAGATTGGTGATCACCTAAAACCGGAAATCGGCGTATCAAACTCATGACGCGGCGCATTCTTATCACCATTGAATATGATGGCGGCCCGTTTGCCGGTTGGCAGCGTCAGGATAATGGCGACACGGTTCAGGCTAGAATTGAAGATGCGGCGGCGGCCTTTTTGCTGGCACCGGTGGCGGTTGCTGGTGCCGGGCGAACAGATTCCGGCGTTCATGCAACCCAGCAAGCAGCGCATCTTGATGTTCCGGATAAATTCACGGCGAACCGTGTGATGGAGGCGCTGAACGCGCATCTTAGCCATGTGCCGATTAGCATTCGCAGCGCCATCGAGGTTCCGGCTGATTTTCATGCCCGCTTCAGCGCCATTGGCCGGCGCTATCTATACCGGATATTGCCCCGCCGCCAGCCACCGGCACTCGATGCAGGGCGGGTCTGGCATCACAAACACCCGCTTGATGCCGCGCAGATGGCAATCGCCGCCAAACATCTTATCGGGCGGCATGATTTCTCCAGCTTTCGGGCCAGCCAATGTCAGGCTCGCTCACCGATTCGCACGCTTGATCGTCTCGATGTTGAAATGGCAGGCGGTGAAATTCATCTTCATGTCGAGGCGCGCTCATTCCTGCATCATCAGGTGCGCAACATCACCGGTACTTTGGCGCTGGTCGGCACCGGAAAATGGCACCCCGATGATGTCAAAGCCGCATTGGACGCCGCCGACCGCAGTGCCGCAGGCCCAACCGCTCCGCCACAAGGCCTTTACCTTGTCGGCGTTGACTACCCGCCAATTGCTGGCAGTCGTGACTGAAGCATATAAAGCAGGCTGACATCAATCATGAATGAGATGCCAATAAAACCAGCCGCCACCCAGCCACCTTTGCCAACGATATCGCGGCCAACCCGCCATAGCCAATAACAGGTCCAAACCGCCACCGGCAATATCATGATGAGTAAGGATTGATCGCCGGTCATCACGACAAGGCTTTGGATGATGCCGCCAAGCAGCTGTTGCAAATTTTCAATCCACAGAAACGGCACGGCAAAGGGCAATAGCTTGGCTGGCCGGCCAAGCGCCCGCAACAGAATATTTATCATCAGAACCAGAAGAACAATACCGATCACATGAAGCAGTATCGCCGCAAAAAACAGGCCAGGCGTGCTATCAAGCCCCGGATAAAGGGTAACGAGAACGGTAAAGACAACTGACGCGGCAATGGCTTGCCACAGGCCGGCTGGCGTCGCATTGTAACTGCCAATTGCCGGCCGCCGGCCGACCATAACAAGCAGCGTCGTGCGCACCATTGATAACAGGCTAGATGGTGATAGATCAGGCCATGATGCCATTTAAACTTCACCCTCAAAAAAACGAACCAACATTTGATGATAGATTTTGGCAAGCTGGTCAATGTCAGCCGCATCGACATGCTCGTCAACCTGATGCATGGTCTGGCCAACAAGGCCAAATTCTGCAACCGGACAGATTGTGGTAATAAAGCGGGCATCAGAGGTGCCGCCACTGGTCGACAGTGCCGGTGTCTGGCCGGTTACTGATAGGATTGCGCCCTGCATCAATTCGGTCAACCTGCCGGCAGGGGTTACAAACGGCAATGCCGAGACACGCCAATTTGCCGTCCACTGGCCGCCGATGCGATCAAAATGTTCTTCCAGCCAGCCGATTAAATCTTCAGATTTATGCTCGGTATTAAACCGGATATTAAATCGCGCCTCAACCGTGGCCGGGATCACATTGCCAGCATCATTAGATGTATCAATGCTGGTCACATTCGCCGTTGACGGGTCAAAATAATCATTGCCGCCATCAAGCGCAGTGCCGTTCACCGGTGCCAACATTGCCAATAGGCGGGTAATCGGATTATCTGCCAGATGCGGATAGGCAACATGACCCTGCACCCCATCAACCCGCAAATGACACGACAGGCTACCGCGGCGACCATTTTTAATCACCTCACCAAGACATACCGGATTGGTTGGCTCGCCAACGACACACACATCAGGCACCTGCTCATTTGTCTTTAGCCATTCAACCATTTTGACCGTGCCAAAATCGGCGTCACCTTCTTCATCACCGGTAATGATCAGGCTGATTGATCCAGCTTGTTCTGTGGCATCAAACATTGCCACTGCAGCAACAAAGGCAGCAACCCCGCCTTTCATATCAGCCGCCCCACGGCCATATAATTTGCCATCAACAAGCGCACCGCCAAACGGGTCGTGCTGCCATTTGGTGATATCACCAACCGGCACAACATCAGTATGACCGGCAAAGGCGAAATGCGGGCCATCAGTGCCCCGGCGCGCAAACAGATTATCAATCCGCTTTTCACCGTCGCCAAATGGCAGCCGCTTACAGTCAAAACCCAGCTTGCCTAATTCATCCTGCAACAAATCAAGCGCACCGCCCTCGGCCGGCGTAACCGACGGACAGCGCACCAGTTTCTGCGCAAGTTGGATGGCATAGGAAGACATTGACTTAATCTCTCAAAAGATCATTCACAGATGTTTTAGCGCGGGTCTTTTCATCGACCTTCTTGATGATAACCGCACAATAAAGTGACGGGCCAGCGGATCCATCGGCCAATGGCTTGCCCGGAAGGCTGCCCGGCACAACGACCGAATAAGCCGGAACGCGGCCAATATGAACCTCGCCAGTCACCCGATCGACAATTTTTGTCGACGCACCGATAAACACACCCATCGACAGCACCGCGCCAGTTTCCACCACGACACCTTCAACAACTTCGGAACGCGCGCCGATAAAGCAATCATCTTCAATAATGACCGGGCCAGCCTGCAGTGGCTCAAGAACCCCGCCAATGCCCGCACCACCTGAAAGATGCACATTCTTACCGATCTGGGCACAGGATCCGACGGTTGCCCATGTATCGACCATCGTGCCGCTGCCAACATAGGCGCCAAGGTTAACAAAGCTTGGCATCAAAACGGCATTCGGCGCGATAAACGCCGAATGGCGGACAATACAACCGGGAACCGCACGAAAACCGGCATCACGGAACCGCGCTTCATCCCAGCCACTAAATTTCGGCGGCACCTTATCCCACCAAACAGACTCGCCAGCACCCTCATAGATAGTGCCGCTCGGGATGGTTTGCATGTCATTGAGACGAAATGACAAAAGCACCGCTTTCTTTAGCCATTGATTAACCTGCCATTGGTGGTTGCCCAATGGCTCGGCAACGCGTGCCGCGCCGGAATCAAGCATCGCAAGCGCCGTGTCAACAGCGTCACGAATCGCCCCTTTGGTGGCCGCTGTTACGGTGTCACGATTATCCCATGCAGCATTGATTTCGGTTTCAAGTTGCGCCAAGTCCATTCTTTTCTCTCCTTGCTTTTGAAAGGCCAGCCGCCCTTCATCATCCTTATAGCTGTTACCGGCTTATGCGTCCATGACAGCATCAATTATCAGAAGTGATAAGCCAGTTGGGGTTTGCATGATTGCTTATCTTTTAACCGGCAAGCGCAAGCGACCGCAAAAACCCTTTTAGATCATCGGCTTTATAATGCACAAACGGTTCATCAGAACCGCGATTTGCCCATTCAATATCGCTTGCCAGCCAGACTGTGCGCATGCCCAGTGCCGCTGCCGGCCGAAGGTTGGCTGCCATATCTTCGATCATCACCGCACCAGTCGGATCAATGCCGGTTTGCTGCAAAAAACAGTCAAACGCATATTGATCCGGCTTGGGGATATAATCTGCCGCGACAATATCAAAAATCTGATCAAAATGATGACGTACACCATAGGCAGATAGAATATTTTCTGCGTGGGGAACGGTGCCGTTGGTAAAGATATGTTTCCGGCCGGGCAGGGCGGCCAGCATTGCATCCAATTCATGGTCATGGTCCAGATCACTGACATCAATATCATGGACGTAATCGAGATAAACTTTCGGCTGAATATTTTCTTCGCTCATCATACCGCGCATAGTGGTTCCATAGCGATGGAACAAATCCTTTTGGATCACCCGCGCATCATCAGCCGGAACGTTGTAATGCGCCGCAACGAATTCGGTAATCCGCACGGATACCCGGCGAAACAGATTCGTCTTGGCTGGATAGATCGTATTATCGAGATCAAAAATCCAATCGCCAATTGAATCGGTTGGGAAAGCAGCGGTCATAGCGGTTATCGTTCTTTCTTGTAAAAATCAGATTTGATCGGCAGTAATCATCGTACCCATACCATGTTCGGTAAACAGCTCGACCAGCAAGGCGTGCGGCGCGCGACCATCCATAATAACGGCGCCTTCAGCACCACCCTGCACCGCCTCGATACAGGTCTCAACCTTGGGGATCATCCCACCGGAAACCGTGCCATCATGGATCAATGCTTCAGCCTCGCTAATGGTGAGACTGCTGATCAATTTACCATTCTTATCCAAGACGCCCTGAACATCGGTCAGCATCAGCATTCGTTTAGCGTTCAGCGCAGCAGCGATTGCCCCGGCGGCAGTATCGGCATTGATGTTATAGGTCTTGCCATCCTCGCCATTGCCAACTGGGGCGACGACCGGGATAAGATTATGCGCCATCAGCGCGTTCAAAACGGTCACATCAACATGCGCCGGCTCGCCAACAAATCCCAGATCAACCGCCTGCTGGATAGCGCTATCATTATTTTTTGAAACGGCCATTAATTTACGGGCGGTGATAAGGCCCCCGTCTTTTCCCGAAACCCCAACTGCACGTCCACCAGCACCGGCAATCGCCGCAACAAGCCCCTTATTGATGCCGCCAGCCAGTACCATTTCAACAACTGAAATCGTCGCCTCATCAGTTACGCGCAGACCATGGACAAAGCTGGACTCGATTTGCAGCTTTTTTAGCATATCACCAATTTGCGGGCCGCCGCCATGCACCACGACCGGCCGCGCGCCCACCTGATCAAGCAGGGCGATATCAGCGGCAAAGGCGTTCACATAATCTGCCTTGCCCATTGCGTGACCACCGAATTTAATCAGAATGGTTTTGCCGGAATAGCGGCGCATATAGGGAAGCGCCTCGACAAGCATTCCGGTTTTTGCCAGCAGATCAATTTGCACCTGGTCAGCTGAATTTTCCATCTTAATAGCCTTTAAAGCACGGCCTGTCCGAGGCCGGGTTTTATAGAAAAAGAACGCAGTTGCCAGAGGCACACCACATAAATACCGGGCTGATTATCGGCAATCCGGCCAATTGCGCAATAGCTTGACGCAATTTAATTCGGTTTCCAGCCCTAAGCTAGACCGGTACCAGTTTTCGGCAAGGCAAAGCCTGCCAGATGCGCCCGCAAGGCTTCGATGCCGGTGCCGTCCTCGGATGAGGTGACAAACAACTCCGGATACGCCGCAACATATTTGCTGATTTTGGTTTGCGTGTCCTTGCAAACCTTTGCCAAGGCTTCGGATTTCTGTTTATCCGCCTTGGTGATAACCACTGCCCAAGACACTGCCGTTTCATCAAGTAAGGCCATAATCTCGTGATCCGTCGGGCCAATGCCGCGGCGGCTATCAATCAGCAAAAACACCCGCTGGAGCGATGGCCGGCCAGCAAGATATTTGCGGGTCAGGGTCGTCCATGCCTTAATGTCGGCCTTTGGCGCTGACGCATATCCATAGCCCGGCAAATCAACCAATTGCAGCCGGTCCGCCAGATTGAAAAAAATCAATTGCCGGGTGCGGCCGGGGGTTTGTGATGTGCGGGCCAGCATGCGCCGACCGGTCAGTCCATTAACCAGCGACGATTTGCCAACATTTGAACGCCCCGCAAAGCAAATTTCCGGCAGGGTTACCGGCGGCAGTGCCTTCATGTTGTTGGCGGCGGCAATGAAATCACACTGGCCGGCAAATAACAGCCGACCAGACTCGATTACACTGGCTAGCTGCTCTTCGCCACTTGTTTCATGATGTACCATTGCTGCGCCATTGAAAGGAGGTTGTTCCATGTCCAGTAAATCACCAAACCGGCCGGGAATGTGGCAAGCAGGAAGGTAAAGAAGAATGGCATGAATTGGAAAATCTTGGCCTGAACCGGGTCAGGCGGCGCCGGATTCAGCCGCATTTGCAGAAACATTGAGATGCCCATCAAAATCGGCCATGCACCAAGCTGAAGGAATGGCGGCAGAAAATCGACCGAATAAGGCAGCAATCCGAAAATATTGAAAATTGATGTTGGGTCAGGCGCCGACAAATCTGCAACCCAGCCAAAGAATGGCGCATGGCGCATTTCGATCGTCACAAACAGCACCTTATAAAGCGCAAAAAACACCGGAATCTGCAACAGAACAGGCAAACAGCCGGCTGCCGGATTCACTTTTTCTGCCTTATAGAGCGCCATCATTTCCTGATTTAAACGCATCCGGTCATCACCAAAACGTTCACGAAGCGACTGTAGCTTCGGCGTTAAAATCCGCATTTTTGCCATTGAGCGGTATGATTTATTGGCAAGTGGGAAGAATGCCAGCTTGATCACCACGGTAAAGGCAAGGGTTGCAACACCAAAATTCCCAAACAGCTGGAACAGATAATCAAGCGCATAGAAGAACGGCTTGGTCAGGAAATAGAACCAGCCAAAATCAATCGCCAGATCAAAATTTGGGATGCCCATCTCTTCCTTGTAATAATCGAGCAGCGCCACTTTCTTGGCGCCTGCGAACAGCCGACCTTGGGTGCTGACCGCAGACCCTGCGGCAAGTGTCAGACCCTTATTATCGATGTAATCGACTTGATACCGGTCGGCAGTACCTGGCAAGGACTGAAAGCTGTAGGTGAATTTTTCCTGCTGCGATGGCAACAGGGCCGCAAGCCAGTATTTGTCAGTGATACCAATCCAGCCACCAGCGCCCTCAGGCGTGATCTTGATACCGCCAGCAGCCGCATCTTTCAGGTCGGAATAATCTTCTTCTTTCAGGGTTTCATCAAACACCCCAAGCGGGCCTTCATGCAAAATATAGATGCCGCTTGTTGGCGGCGTTCCCTGACGACGGACCAGACCAAAAGGATACATCGTGATGGCGTTGCCAAGCGTACTGGCGACCGCATCATCATAAGTAATCAGATAATCATCATTGATCGAGATTTTCCGGGTAAATACTAGTCCCTTGCCATTATCCCAACGCAATGTCACCGGGCTTGATGGCGACAGGAGGTCACGATCCGCACTCCACAAGGTTTGCGCCGAAGGCATCGGCTGATCAGCATCCGAGCTGGCCCAGCCAAATTCGGCAAAAAATGGCGCTTGGGAACTGGTTTTTTTCAAAAAGTGAATATTATCAGACTCGGTATCCAGCGTCTCACGATAGCTTGTCAGGATAATATCGTCGATCCGCGCACCCTGAAGTGAAAATGATCCTTGAACGAGCGGCGCATCAATGGTGACACGCTTGGCAGTATCAGCAGGAGCAATTTCCTGCACTATCATACCGGGCATACCGGGCGTTGGATTTGCCGTGGTGCCATTGCTGGCAATTGTTGGCGTACCCGCAGCAGCATCGGCTTCGCGTTTGGCGGCTTGCTGTTCGGCGATCAGGGCTTGCTGTGCCTGTTCCTTTTCGATTTCAGGTTGAATGACCAATATCTGCCAGCCAAACAAAACAGCCATTGACAACGCAACAGCCAGAATCAGATTACGATTTTCGGGAGTCATTCACCTAACCTTTAATTTTTGGCATTCCTATTTTTGACAATCTTTTGTCCGTTCAAGAATTCAGGCACTGGATCGACCTTTGGTTCAGCCCAAGGGTGACAGCGCAGGATACGTTTTAGCGCATAGTAAGATCCATGCAAGGGTCCATGTAGGATTACTGCATCTTTCGCATATTGCGAGCAGGTTGGCAAATGCCGGCAGTTTGCCCCCAAAAGCGGCGAAATCAGCAGGCGATAGGCACCAATCAGCCCCAGCAAAGCCGTTACTGCCGCATTCTGCAGCAACGCGCCAGCCCGACTCATGATCGCGCCTTTGAAAATGGTACTGATTTGGCCGCAATGGTGCGATTCAGATAGCGAACCGCTTTTTCAAGCCCATGCCCCATCTCTTGCCAGTTCGCAGTCGCCGTGTCATGGCGCGCAATCAGCACATAATCCATACCCGGCTTGGCAAGCCCTGATAAGCGTTCACGGGCCAGCGCGCGCATACGACGACGCGCCCGATTACGCGTCACGGCATTGCCAATTTTTTTGGTAGCTGTGAGCCCGACCCGCCATTCTTCTGATTCGCGAAAAACGGCTTGGATCACGAGGCCTCGAGCAAGGGCTTTTTCACCCTTGGAACGCGCCGCAAGGAATCCGGCGCGTGACGGTATGGTTTTCATATCAGACACCAGAAATAGGTATCCTTCAAAACGCAGTTACGCTGAGAGGCGCGCACGACCTTTTGCACGGCGAGCTTGGATAACCCGGCGACCACCAACGGTGGCCATGCGTGAACGGAAACCGTGGCGGCGCTTGCGAACCAATACGCTTGGCTGATAGGTGCGTTTCATCTGAACGCTCCTTTATGGCTGTTAATCGAGAAAATTACTGAGTGCGGGGTATAGGCGGCATGGCAACGTCTGTCAATGATATTTGCACCTGCACACCAAGGATTTTGGCACCAAACAGCAGCATTAGAACGCCCAAATCGGTAACCGCGCCGCAACGCGCTGCGTATTTGTCCACAAATTTGGCGTGTTTTGTATGAGTTTGGAACCATTTGCATGAGCAAACCTCGCGTAACTCTCATACAATTTTGGCAGAATTACTAACAGGTTTAAGGTTTTGCCAGCGTGGGGCTTTGCCCCGCTAAACGTCCAGTGTTTGGCTGATCGGCACAAGGCCGCCACACCGTTGAAAAGGATGACCGCGTATCAAAAAATGCAATAGGAGCCGTGACATCTTGAAATTATTTAGTCTCAAACCGCAGAATTGTGTGATTCTTATTCTTGTCGTATCGGTGCTTATTGGTCTGATCTCGCTTTTGTCTCTATCCATCCAGCGCAGTCTTGTGATCCAGCATGAATGGAAAAAACTCTCCGCAAACTACAGAAAGGCCCGCCAGAATGGCGATAATACATCCAAGATTAGCCAGCTTTCGCGACTTGGGAATTATGATTTAGTTGCGCTTCGCATTATTGATCGCAGCCCCAGCATGTTGGCGCCGGCAACGCTAGACGACCTCAACATCGTTGGTCAGCTTATCTATAATTTCAACCCAAATAACACGCCGCAGCGCCATGTATTCATGAGTCAAAATACGGGTATTTCTCAAATCATCCCGACAATGGCCATGATCGTCACAAGCCATGACAAGCCAATCGAACTGATTGGCAGAATTGACAGTCAAATCGTCGGCTTCACCATCGATCAGCAAACGATTTATCATCAAACTTTGGGGCACGCATCTTTCCTTATCATCATCGTTTTAGGGATCAGTATTCCGACCTGCCTGATTGTTTTATGGCTACATTTGCGGTTTCAGCGCCACCCTTTACGCGACCTATTGAAAATCCTGCGGCTGATTTCTGATGATCCAACCATCATTCAACCGATTCCAAAAAGCCTTCAATCTTTCGGCGACCTGCAAACTGTTGCCCAAGCAATCGAGGATTTGCAGCGCAATATGGCACGTGAACTCACCCAGCGTGAACGGCTTGCCGATATTGGCGAGGCTGTTGCCAAAATCAATCACGACATCCGAAATGTTCTAAGGTCGGCAACGCTTGTTAGTGATGCTTTGTTGTCATCCAATGATGAAAATGTGCGCAAATCGGCACCGCTAGTTCTGCGCTCACTCGAACAGGCGGTCGATCTATGCCAATCGATGCTTGATTACCTTGCCCAAACACCTGAGCCACGCCCGCAGAATTTTAATTTTCCAAAACTGCTTGCCGAAATTAAGGCAGCATTGTTGCTGGAATTACATTTTCAGGGGCCAGAATTGATGTTTGCCGACCGCCAAATGATGTTTCGCATTTTGCTAAATCTTGCCCGTAATGCCGGGACGGCTGGTGCCAAATCTATGTTTGTTGAGGTCTGGCAAGTTGGCCATCTCGCTATTATCGACATTGGCGATGACGGCAGTGGCATTCCACGATCCGCCTGGCCGGATCTTTTCTCACCCTTCAAAAGCCGGCAAAGCAGCGGTGGCGGGCTGGGGCTGGCGATCGCACGCGATTTAACGATTGTCCAAGGCGGCATGCTTCGGCTGAGCCGGTCAAGCAGCGAAGGTTCTGAATTTAGGCTTCAATTTACGATGCGGACATTCCCGACCCTGATCACCAAACCGGTACTGTCTTGGCACAAGATTGGGGCATAAGATTGGGGAATAAAATTGCGCCCGCTTAAACCCGATAGAAAAATCTTATGGCGGATACGGGCTAACGCTGGCCGATGATCGGCGTTGATGGTTGCGGCTCAAGATCCCACGGAAAGAAAATCCATGTATCTTGAGAGACCTCGGTGACAAACGTATCGACAAGTGGCCGGCCTGCCGGTTTTGCATAAACCGTTGCCAGATGAGCTTTTGGCATCATGGCTTTTAAGGCTT
>Ga0255770_10001383_pt1 | contig 22411 bp, 21 predicted proteins | sample 071ome_22_FD_179968 | JGI IMG/M metagenome (GOLD analysis project Ga0255770, IMG submission 179968) | Coastal salt marsh microbial communities from the Groves Creek Marsh, Skidaway Island, Georgia - 071404AT metaG (version 2) | ecosystem: Environmental > Aquatic > Marine > Intertidal zone >...
AATTTTATTAGCTTCATTACCAAGCAATCCAAAATAATTTGGTTCACCAGGAGCAGCAGAAAAATCATCCATTTCATTATTCATTAATACGCCAGTACCTTTAATCACTACACCAGAACCAAAAGCGGTATTTAAAGTTGTTGTATTGCTTACTAGATTGCCAAATTGATCTGCTACAGAGAAATGAGTGGTGTTCTCTTTAAAAAAATATTCTCCCGGTAGGTAAGCATTTGCTGTTGATGATTGTTTAAAATTTATCATCTCATCAAGTTTCTTGATGATTTCCTCATTACTAAAACTTTCAAACGGTACATCGTAAAAATCTGGATCTCCTAGATATTCAGATCTCACAGAATATGCTATTTGCATAATTTCTGTAGCTAGCAAAATATTTTTTGGTTCGTAAGGATCATTTGTATTTATATTGTTTAATTCAAAAAGCCTTAACATTAGCTGTAACAATAAACCGCCCGAAGATGGTGGAGGCATGGTAACGATCTCTAAGTCTTTGTAATTAAATTTAACAGGTTTTCTGAATTTAGATCTATATTGCTTTAAATCCTCCTCGGTAATCATCCCATCGTTTTCTGCCATATCATCAGCTATCTTCTTGGCAGTTTCTCCTTCATAGAAGCCTTTAGCTCCATTTTCAGCTATCAGAGTTAAAGTTTTGGCTAGATCTTTTTGAATTAATACATCACCTTCTGAAAGAGGTTGATTGTTTTTAAAAAATATCTTTTTCCCATCGGGCGTAGCTGATAATTTTTGTGCATTACTTTTAAGGGAATCTGCTAGTGTTTTAGTGACCGTAAAGCCATTTAATGCCAATCTTATAGCTGGATTTACTAAACGAGACCAAGATAGATTGCCAAAGCGTTTATGTGCTTCATATAGACCATGAACACTGCCTGGAGTGCCAGAACTTAGATAAGATTGGATTGCAAGGTTTCTATCTACTTTCCCATTTCTGATGAACATAGATTCATATGATTTTCCTGGAGCCTGTTCACGATAATCAATTGAGTAAAAAGAATCTTTGTCCTTATTGTAATGAACCAAAAAACCTCCTCCACCAATATTTCCTGCCTGGGGCAGCACAACAGCTAGAGCAAAAGAAATAGCAACAGCTGCATCGATGGCATTCCCACCATCCATCAAAACATCGTTTCCAACTTCAGTTGCAAGATAATGTCGTGTGACAATCATTGAATCAGTTGCACTGATAGTTTTTCCTCGAATCACTTCTTGTGCATTTAGACTACTTATTAATATGGTTAATAAAAGGGCAATTCTCATTTTAAAAAAATTTAAACTTTTCAGCATTTTCGGTCCATTTAAGCTCATTTAGTTCTGTAAATTTAAAAACATTGTCTGGTTTAATTACCGATCTATTTTTTATATCTAACCCAGTAAAGTTTGCATAATCCTCAAGACTTTTAACACTGCCAAGACCATATGGTGGCATGAGATTATTTTCAACTATTTGATTTAGTCTCTCACGGCCTCTATTTTTTAGATCTACCCAATTTGTCGGTCTATCTATATTTTCTTCAGGATCCCAGTGCAACGGACGCTTAACTACATTATTAGGATTTACGTAATAGTGATACAAAGGAGTATCAGGAGTATGAAATATTGTGTATCCATTTGTATATAGACGCCATGCTAAAGAATCCTCTTCACCATCAAAATATAAGAAAGGATCGTAAGGGACTTCATTAACCATTGAGCCAGGACCAAAGATGCACCCACCGGCTATCAAAAATCCTTTTTTAATAGCATTATCTCCGCTTGAAATCCCTTTTTTCATAGAGAAATAACCTTCTTTAAATACACGAGTTTCATCAATCACCATTACGTGAGTTGTTTTATCGTCGTACTGTGATTTGATATATCTTTGACTATCGAGGTCCTCGATTTCAAAGTTTCTTGGATAGCAGCTTATAACTGGTTTATTGAATCTTTGTTGAATTTTTTTAAGGTATGAAACAAAATACTCATCCCACCCAGCTTCAAAGATGGTATGCGAATCTACTTGAAAAAAATAGTCTTCGCCCATGTATAAGCTTTGAGCTAAAGACCTAGCCCATGCACAACCTCTGGCATACTCAGAAGGCAAAAATAAGTATCGTAACTGATCTTTGAAAGAAAAAATATCTAGATCAAGCTTCTGAGTATTTTGATCAACGACAGCAAAGACAATATTATCTTTATTGTTTGCATTGTTATACGCGGACAAGAGGGTATTGATTAACAACGGATCTTTGTAGGATGAAATTGATAAAAAGATTTTCATATTAATGTTTTGTCACAGTTTCAGTATTTTGAACTTGATTGATATCAAAGCCCATCAACCTTGAAACTTCATCCACTATTTTGTTTGGTGGAAAATCGAATATTATTTTAGGATTTACATCCAAAACAAGCCAGCTATTTAGTGATATCTCATAGTCAAGTTGTCCTGCATCCCAACCACAATAACCAATAGCAAATTTATAGTTAACTATGTCCTGTAAGGATTTTATGATTTCAATATTTGAAGTTAAACCAATGCCTGAGGATGTATAGATTGATTCGTTATGGTCGGGTTTTTCATGAATGATAAATAATTTATTGATATCTACAGGTCCACCATTTAATAAAGATTTATGGTTACTATTATTTTTGATTCCTAAAGATTTATAAATTTGATTTTCATCAATTGAGATCAATTTATTTACGACAATACCGATGGCCCCATTTGAATTATGCTCTACTATGTATACCAAAGATCCATAAAAAAAATCCTCTTCATTCTTTTCTTGGAAAAAAATAAATTTATTGTCAAAGAATATTTGGTCTTCCATAGAGATTAGTTTAAAGTTTTTAGTCTACATTATAAATTTTAGGAATGACGAACCAAAAAGTTTCAAGTCTCAATGATTTAAGGGTTGCCTTTGAAGAATTAAGGCACGTGAATCCAATGCTTGAATTAGTTGAAAGAAATATCAACGGCACTGATCATAACGTTTTTAAAAACGCTCCTCCGACGCTGCGTGATCTTATCAATACAGTTCAATTATTGATGGGAGATTTCCCATTTATAAATGATAGGGGAAGACAGTATCAATTTAGTGAGATTATTGCCAAAGCTAAAAACCTATCTAACTATCTTGCCGAGCAGAATTTAAAACCAGGAGATAGTGTTGGTATTTGCATGCAAAATTCTATCGATTGGGTTGTTGCCTTTCTAGGAGTTGCTGGCAGTGGCATAACTTGTGTGCCATTTAATTCATGGTGGAAAGAAGATGAACTTGCTTACGGTGTTGAACACAGTGAAGTTAAGCTTATTTTTGTAGATCAAAAAAGATACGAACTAGCAAAAAATTTAAATGTCAATTTAGTTGTTAGTGGAGAGGTTGATGAAGCAACATCGATGGATGAAGCATTAAACATATCTGCTGAAGATTGGCCTAAATTAAATGCTAAGGACGAAGATGTCGCTGTTGTTTTATATACATCTGGAAGCACTGGTTTACCCAAAGGAGTCATGCTTACACATCTATCAATCGTTAATGCTATGTTAGGATTTTATGCGCTGGGCGAATTAACCACTCACATTACCAAAGAACCACTTTTACAAGTTGAGAATGCCAGTGTAATCATTAATGTGCCACTTTTTCATGTCACAGGTCTCATAACACAATTTCTACTATCAATGCTTGCTAAAAGAAATATGTATCTTATGCATAAGTGGGATGCAGAGGAAGCACTAAAACTCATCCACAATGAAAAAATTACAAATTTAAGTGGAGTCCCCACACAATCTTGGGACTTACTAAATCATCCAAATGTTGATTCCTATGATCTTTCTTCATTAATTGATATAGGTGCTGGGGGTTCTGCACGCCCTGAAGAACAAGTAAAGCAATTAACAGAAAAGTTTAACCTTCCGCTAACATTTGCTTGGGGTATGACAGAAACGGCTGCTTTGGGCACTATTCATAGAGGGGAATCTTATTTAGAAAGACCAACAAGTTGTGGACTGCCAGTTCCTCTGATTACTGAGATTGGCATCATGGATGAGAATTGGAATCTATTAAATACAAATGATATTGGTGAACTGGTATTCAAATCACCAACCAATACTGTTGGGTATCTAAAAAATTCAGAGGAAACAGCAAAAACCATTCAAAAGGGATGGTTGCGTACAGGTGACTTAGGCTATATTGATGAAGATGGCTATCTCTTTATTGTTGATAGAAAAAAGGCGCTGATCATTAGAGGCGGAGAAAATATTTCAACATTAGAAGTTGAAAACGCCATAGATAAACATCCATTGGTTCTTGAGTCATGTGTTAGTGGAATTGAGGATGAAAAATTTGGTGAAATTGTTGGAGCAATGATATATTGCAAAGAAAATTTATCTTCTCAAGAAATTAAAGATTTTCTTTCCAGCAATCTTGCTAGTTATAAAATTCCTGAAGTAATATTATTTTCATCAGATCCTTTACCACGAATTGCATCTGAAAAAATTGATAGAGTCTTACTGAAACAAATGCTATCAGACAATAAATCTAAATGACCAAAATACTAATTATTGAAGACGAACCCGATATCCGTGAAACTTTGGCTTATAACTTTACAAATGAAGGCTTTAAAGTTAAATCCGCATCATCTGGTAAAGAAGCATTAACTTTAAGCAAATCATTTGAACCAGATATCATTATTTTAGATTTAATGTTGCCAGATATGTCTGGTATTGATGTATGTAAAAAAATAAAAAATTCTGATGATTACCCAGATCCATCAATTATTATGCTTACAGCTAAAGGAGAGGAGGTTGATAGAATCATAGGCTTTGAAGTTGGCGCAGATGACTATGTAACAAAACCATTCAGTATCAGAGAGTTAATCTTACGCGTTAAAGTAATAATAAAAAAACAGGCTAATGGATTTGAAACCGATAATAAGATCTCTCTTGGCCCACTTAACTTAAATTTATCCGCTCACGAAGTTTCAATCAATGGAGATGAAATTTTACTAACTGCTTTAGAATTTAAGCTTCTTAAACATTTGGCACAAAGAAGAGGAAGAGTGCAAACTCGTGATCAATTATTGGGTGATGTGTGGGGCTATAGTTCTGAGATAACAACCAGAACTGTAGATACGCACATAAAGCGATTGCGTGAAAAACTTGGCTCTGAAATGGATTTTATTCAAACTATCAGGGGTGTTGGTTATAGATTAAATATACCTAATTAATGACTAGAAGTCCTTTTAGTATTGGTTTTTCAAGAACCTTCATACTGTCCTCACTCTTTCTCTTTTTCATTATAACGATTGTTACCACAATTTTTTCAACATTCATTTATAACAATTCTCGCACCCAACTTATACAATCTCTATATTTACAAGCTCAGACAATCAATCAATCATTACCACAATTAAGTTCTGTAAATGTTGATTTTGATCTACTAGCAGACCAATATGCTGTTACAGATGATAATGGTAATGTGCTAAGAGTTTCTATTATCAATTCAGATTGGAGTGTTATTGGCGATTCTGCTGTTACAAAATCTAACCTTTCTTCTCTCGATAAACATTCCCCAGAGACTAGACAAGAAATTAGTGATGCTTTGTTAAATGACTATGGCTCTACAACAAGAAAAAGCGACACTACAGGTAGAGATTTTATTTATGTAGCCTTGCTAAGAAATAAAGATGATCTGTCGCAAGGAATAATCAGAGTTGCTTTGCCATTGGATATTAATGCTTCTTTTTATAATTTCTTTGTTTATCCATTTTTCATAATACTAATTTTAGTAATCGCATCTTCAACGTTTTTAAGTCTTAATGTTGAAAATAATTTACGTCGAGAATTGTCAAAATTATATGAGATTACACAAAGAGCCTTAAAAGGTAAAAAATTTAAAAAAAAGGGGCCCGCTGATAGTCAAGTGCAGAATATTTCCAAAACAGTGGAAGAAATATCAGAGCGCCTTGCAAAGGAAATTGATAATACAATAAGTCAAAGAGCAAATTTTAACTCTGTTCTTGATAGTGTTACTCAAGGGATAATTATTTTTAATAAAAAACTAAAGGTAACATTTGTTAATGATGTTGCTCTTGAGATTTTTGGTAAACATCAAATATTTCTTAATGAACGCATACAATCAAAAAAATTAGCTCAGATCAATAAACTTTTAAAAAAGCTTTCCGCAATAAACCAAACTGAATCGGAATTTTCCATAGATGTTGGTAAAAACAAAAGATATTTTCTATTATCTGGTTCAACCATTAATACTTCCGATGATTTGGTACTTGTTATTAATGATATTACATCACTTAAAACCATTGAGGAGAGACGGAAAAATTTGATATCTGATATTTCACATGAAATTAAGACCCCAGTCTCAGTTATACGTGCTGGAGCCGAGACACTCCAGAATGGTGCAATAAATGATAAAAATGCTTCAGATAAATTTCTTACTGCTATAACAGCTAACTCTGAAAGATTGGCTGAAATGGTTAATGACTTGCTAGAGCTTGAGAGGATTGAACAGGGTCAACTTTATCAACAAAAAGAAAAAATTAATCTTAAACATGAAATTAATTTAATTATTGAATCTATAGAGGCATTAGCAAACGATCAAAATGTAACACTGATAAATAAAATTGGTCACGATCATTATTTAGATACAGATAAAGTCGCTTTTAGAGGTATATTTTTAAATCTGCTAAACAATGCTATTAAATATTCTAAAGAGAGTGGGCTTGTTACTATTGCCTCAAATGTTACTAACACCAATATAGTAATAGCTGTTGAAGATAATGGTTATGGTATTGAAAAGAATAACTTACAGAGAATTTTCGATCGATTCTATAGAACACCAAAAGCCAGAGCTCACACGAATGGTTCGGGTTTAGGTTTATCTCTTGTAAAACAGCAAATCAATCAAATTGGTGGAATGATTGATGTGAAATCAAAGATTAATAAAGGCACTACTTTCTTTGTTAGTTTTCCCATTAAAAGTTAGTATCGTAGTATGAACAAAATTTCCCTTATCAGATTAACAATTTTTTCAATTTTATTAGCTATCATTTTGTTTTTTTACGCTAATTTAAATTTACTAACTTTTTCAGCATCCAATATCGATAATACCCTCCCAGAACCAAATATTAAGTTGCCATCTGAAAATAAAATTAATAATAATGCTTCATTGGATGACGCTAAAAAATTAAACTATAATTTTGAGTTAGTTGGCATTAGAGGAAATAATCCCGATAGCACAATTATTATTCTAGATTCTGGAAAATACAGACTTATAAACCAAGGAGATTCTGTTGTTGGCAGTATATCTTTTGAGCGTATTGATGGTTCTAGAGCTTATTTTTATAATGGACAGGAATACTCTTATTTGGATATTATTGGTACAGAAGAATCCTTTAATAAATCTAAATTAAAACCAAGTGGCAATTAGTATGAGATTAATCTTTTTTTTATTTTGTTCCTTCTTTGCATTATCACAAGAACAAAATATTTTTTATAAAGATGCTGATATTAAAACTTTCGCCCAAGATATTGCACTTCTCACCGATAAAACAATCATTCTTGATCCACGAGTAAAAGGTGTCATTTCTGTATATTCAGATGCCAGTATTGACTCAGATACGATCTGGGAGATATTCCTGTCAACAATGGAGGTGCAGGGCTACACGGTCCAAAAAAATGGCGATATATATTCGGTAATACCATCTCAAGAGGGTATCAAAAACTTTAGTGAAAACGAGCTTCTGTCAGGATCTATAGCTACAGAGGTTGTCGGCGTACAATATTCTAGTGCCAAAGATATCGTAAACGCTATTAAGCCTTTGGTGGGCGTTAGATCTTATATTGCCTCTTTGAATAACGATACTGAAATACTTATCGCTGATGATAAAGACAATGTGCAGAGAATTAAAAATATAATTCGTACATTAGATACAAATCTAGATACCACCATTTCTGAATTTAACTTAACTAATTTATCTTCTATTGAAGCGCTGAGAATTATTAATAGTCTTAAAGCCGATGCAAATACAAGATTTGATACGTTGGGGATAGCAACATTTCAAGGTGCCAATAAACTTATATTCTCTGGACCAAGAGAAATAGTCACAAAAGCAAAATTACTTCTAAATAGGTTAGATCAAGATAATAACACTAGTGAAAATACCAAAGTCATATACCTAAATTATTCAAAATCTGAAGATATATTAAAAATACTAACTGACCTTTCTGGATCGTTTGGTCAAGAACAAAACGCCGATTACAAAACAGTAATAACCTCACATGAAGAAACTAATTCCATCATTATTCGTAGCAGTCCACCAGTAATTAAATCACTTAGTGATATAGTCACACAACTTGATATTAGGAGACCCCAGGTATTAGTTGAAGCAATTATTGTTGAAATATCCGAATCTAAAGCAAAGTCTCTAGGCATTGATACAGTTTTTTCAGGTTCTAATGATGAAAATGCACCTGTGGCATTTACTAGATTTCCATCGTCAACTGCCCCGGATCTTCTTGGTCTTATAGCAAGCTCGGATAATTCTACTGGCATTGGTGCATCTGCTGCCGCTAGTGCCTCTGTATTGAATTCTAGGGGACTTGTAGCTGGTGTAGGCAATATCATAGACGGTGATGATAATTTCGCCTTGCTCTTAAACCTTTTAAAAGAAGATCAAGATTCAGATATTCTTTCTACTCCATCTGGTGTTGCATTAGATAATGAAGAAGCCACTCTTTTAGTGGGTCAAGTTATACCAATAACAACAGGTGAATCACTTGGAGCAAATAATTTAACGCCATTTAGAACTACATCAAGAGAAGAAATTGGAATAAAGCTAGAATTTAAACCACAAATTAATGAATCAGATTCAGTGGCACTCTTTATTAGAGTTGAAGTTTCTAGTATTGCTGGCGCGCAATTAGCAAACTCAAGTGATTTAATTACAAATAAAAGAGAAATTCAGAGTACAGTTTTAGCCGATGATAAAGAAATTATTGTTCTTGGAGGTTTAATTAATGAAGAAGTTGAAGAGTCTGTAAATCGCGTACCTATTCTTGGAGATATACCATTATTAGGCAGGCTATTCAGATCTTCAGCAGAATCTGTTGAAAAGAGAAATCTTATGGTATTTCTGCGTCCAACAATTTTGCGTGATTCTATAACCACAAAAGATTTATCTGAAGAGAGATTTAATTTCATTAGAGCAAAGCAAATTTTAGAAACTGAACTCTATGATGAAAGTAAGTAAATGGAACTACCCTTAACTTATAATTATTCAAAATTAAATAATGTCACAATTACCAATGAGAATGGATCTTCTTGTATCCATTACGTCCAAAAGCCATCTATAAAGTTAATTAACTTTCTTCAAGAATTTACAGAAGCCAAAGTTACAACCAAATCTTACAATACTGATGAATTTAATAATCTTTTAACAGAGCTGTATTCAAATCAAGCTGAAGAATACGATCTAGACGATTTAAGTAATAGTGATTTACAAAACTTGGCAAGTTCTATTGCCCCCTCTGAAGATATCCTTGATGACGCCAATGAGGGACCAATTATTAAACTAATCAATGCCACGATTGCCAAAGCGATTAAAGCAAGAGCTTCAGATATCCATCTTGAGCCATTTGAAAACTTTATCAGTATACGTTTTAGAGTGGATGGAGTGCTCAGTGAGGTTTTGCAATATCAAAGCAACATTTCACAAATGATCACTTCGCGTATAAAAATAATGTCAAAACTCGATATTTCCGAACGTAGGTTGCCTCAAGATGGAAGAATTTCGATTTCATTGGGAAGAAGAGAAATTGATTTAAGAGTATCAACGCTACCATCTTCTTTTGGTGAAAGAATTGTTCTTCGAATATTAGAAAAAGGTGCTACAAACATTAGCTTAGATGATTTGGGTTTCAATGAGGATGTTTTAAAAACTCTTAGAAACTCATTGAGCAAGACTGAAGGAATTGTTTTGGTTAGTGGACCAACAGGGTCAGGTAAGACAACCACTTTATACGCAGGCCTAAAAGAAATATCAAACCGACAACAAAATATTCTAACTATTGAAGACCCAGTTGAATATGCCCTAGATGGTATTGGCCAAACTCAAGTTAACACCAAAACAGGATTAACGTTTGCCAAAGGATTGCGAGCAATATTAAGACAGGATCCAGATATTGTTATGGTCGGTGAAATTCGAGATAAAGAGACTGCTGAAATAGCAATTCAAGCTAGCTTGACAGGACATTTAGTGCTTTCAACTGTGCATACAAACTCTGCAGTCAGTGCGATAACTAGACTTAGAGACATGGGGATTGAACCTTATCTTATTTCTTCAAGTTTACTATACGTGCTTGCGCAACGTTTAGTAAGAAGACTTTGCGTACATTGTAAGGAGATTGACGATAATAAAATTCTGCTTGAACCTCACAAACTTCACGGGAAAGCTTATAAACCAAAGGGCTGCGATAAATGTGATGACACTGGATACTTTGGACGTGTAAGTATCGGTGAGTTTATTAAAATTGATAAAGAACTAAGTGATCTCATTTATGAATCTGCTTCTGAGAATAAGATAGCAAGCCATGTATATAAAAAGAATTTAACCTTATTCAGCAATGGTATTAATGCAGTTTCTTGTGGTTTAACTTCATTAGCTGAAATTTTCAGAATAAGTGATGCCAATGAATAATTTTAAATATACTGCATTGGATAGCTTCGAAAAAAAAACATCAGGTTACATAGCAGCAGCAGATAAAATCGAAGCGGTGGCTTTATTACAGAAAAAAGAACTTATTCCTATTTCTGTAAAAGAAATATCATTTACTGCCAAATCAATTTCATTAAATAACAACCAAATTCTTGTTTTTACAAAACAATTAGCGGCATTACTTGCATCAGGAACTTCTATTGAACATGCGCTTTTGATTTTAAAAAATGAATCTACCAATAACAAAGTTGTTAAGTTAGCAGATTCTATAATCCACGATTTAACAAGCGGGAATGCACTAAGTGTTGCACTATCAAAACATCCAAAAATATTTGATCAAATATATATATCTGCAATTAAAGCTGGAGAAAATTCTGCTTCTTTAGATAAAGTTTTTAATGAATTAAGTGCTTATTTAGAGAAACAATATTTGGCTCAATCTCAACTGCAAAGTGCTTTAGTCTATCCAATATTATTATTGGTAGTTTCTTTAGGAGTAATATATGCCTTGGTCTCTATTGTATTGCCTCAAGTTGTTGAGCAATTTATCTCTACCAATATTGAGCTACCACTAATAACTAAAATATTGCTCAATTTATCAGATATTTTCCCGTTTATTTTTGGGAGCCTTGGATTTGTTATCGCGCTTAGTGTTCTTTTTTATAATTCAAATTTTATTTCAATAAATGCTAAAACATTTATTGCAAAGCTTTTCTTGAAAAGCCCCATATTTGGTAATTTAATTTTATTTTCTCAAACCAGTAGATTTTGTGCTTCCATGCATTTAATGCTTAGTGCTGGATTAAATACAGTCGATGGGCTAGCTATAGCCAAGAATACATTCACCAATCAATATTTAAAAAAAGACTTTACCAGTGTATTAGCAAAAGTTGAAAGAGGACAATCATTAAGCAATGCATTTAGCTCTTCAAATGTATTCCCTTCAGTTTTTAAACAATTATTAAGCTCTGGGGATATCGGAAACCAGGTGGCGAAAATGTTCTTAAATATTAGAGATTATTTAGAACAAGAGGTTGATACAAAAAAGAATACTATTCTTACTTTATTGCAACCCTTAGTGATATTATTTATGGGCGGCTTTGTAATGTTGATAGTTTTATCAATTATGTTACCGTTGCTGCAGATGAATAATTTAATATTTTCAATATGAGAAAATTAAAAAAAGCTTTTACCTTACTTGAACTATTAATAGTCATCGTGATAATCGGATTATTGGTATCTCTTGTATCTATAAATGTCCTACCAACTTTGAACCAGGCATATCTTGAAAAAGCTAAAGCAGATATCTCTCGACTTGAGCAAGCGTTAGTCATGTTTAAAATCAATGAAGGAACTTATCCATCTCAATCACAGGGTCTAGATAGTTTAAAATCAAATCCAGGGGACTTAAAAAAACCATTTCTATATCCGGCTGGAGGTTATATTAATAAACTACCTAAAGACCCTTGGGGCAATGATTATGTTTATGTATTTCCAACAAATAATGGGTCTTATCAGATTATATCTTTAGGTGCCGATGGCCAGCCTGGAGGAGAAGGTGAAAGCAAAGACATTACAAATACGCCTTAAAAATGCATTCACATTTTTAGAAGTTTTAGTTGTTGTTTCAATTATTGCGCTGGCTTCATCATCTTTTATTTTATTGTTTCAACAACCAACAAATGCCCTTTCTATTAAAGAAAAAATTCATTATTACAGCACATTGAGCATGTATACTGGCAACGTTTATAAATTTAGCAACGATGGTGTTTATAAAGTGAATGATGGTATTGATGAATTGGTTGAGGAAAATATAAACTTTGATGTCATAGGGGGAAGTAACTATTCTGGGACCCTTAAGCCTTTAGAGGATGATTTATTTTATCTAACTGTATTTCCAGGGTATGAACTTTCATCAACACACTTAGTTCTGGGAGATGGTCGTTTAATTAAATTAACAGATGATTTATAAAAAAGCGTTTTCACTTATAGAGGTAGTTATTTCTTTACTAATAATATCAGTCACATTTTTAGCTTTCTCAGAATTATTAACGCAAAACATAAATGTTGCTCAACAAAGCAAACAAATTTCAAAATTAGATCAGCAACAACTAACTTTAATGACTTTATACACTGTAGATCCTTCAGTAGATCAACAGAACTTAAATGAAGTTTTTCCTAATTCTAAGCTAACAACTAGAAACATCGGCAATATAGGGATTTATCAGGAACTATCTGTAGAACTTATCACGCAAGAGAACAAACAATTAAATATTGTAATTTTACGATGAGAAAAGCGTTTACACTTATTGAAATTCTTGTTGCATTGCTTTCAGTATCAATAATTACTTTATTTAGTTTTGATTACCTTTCAAATACTATAACAGTTAAGAACCAGCTAACTTCTCAAACAACAAAACAACAGAAATATACGAATGCTATCAATGCAATAAGGCTTGATCTGATGCAATTAACTCGAATGCCCATGAAAGACCTAAACGGTCGATACACTGGGGTAATATTTTTTGGCAATAACGAAAATGAATTAATGACATTTATATCACTCGGTGCATCAAGCCAAAATGGTACAGTTTCGAAATTACGAAGAATTACTTATGTCTTTGAGAATGGTCAATTAATCAGAAAATCATCTCCCTCTAATCGACCTTCAGCACTAACAAGTGAAAAGCTACTGTTTGAGAATATTGAAAATTTGACTATTTCCTTTTCAGATAGTTGGGAGGAGGGTAAATATGACCAATGGCCAAATAACAATTACCCATTAGATACAGTGCCAAGATACATTTTTCTAGACATTACTATTGATGGTGATGAATTTTCATATCTTTTAAGTAGTTTCTAATGAAAAAGGGTTTTGTTTTAATTTCAACACTATCGATAATTGCAATCCTTGCTGTATTAACCTTATTTATAAATAGCATGGTTATATCAAGCGCATTAACCATAAGTAACTTCAATGAATCAGTAGAGCAACGAATTAAAATTATTAATTACGAAAAATTTATTTTAAATACATTACAAAATAACTCTAACCAACTTAGAAATTTGGAAGTTGCTGAAAATCAACTAAATGCGTTAATTAAAGAAAAGACTCCCTCATTATCTATAAAGCTAAATGATTTGAATACGTGTCTCAATCTTAACAGCGTAGTCAAGCCATTTAGATCGCTTTATATCAAGAACGATGAAAATCTTATGTATTTTGAATCTTTATTAAATACATTAAACATCGATAAAAACGTTTCAAAGCAATTCATCGATAGGCTGATTGATTATATCGACTCAGATCAACTACCCGAACCTTTCGGAGTAGAAGATTTATTTTACATTGCTGATGAAAACTTGAATCTCACTGCTGACACTTTAATTGTTCATAAAACTCAAATTCAAGATCTAAAAATTCTTAATGAAAACGAGTATAAGAGCATCAGTCCACTGGTTTGTGCTCTACCAACAGTTGAAAATAAATTTAATATTAATTCATTAACCTCAGAAAACTTTTTTACCTTCTCAGCCATGTTCCCTGATGTAACTCTTGATGAAATGCAACAATTAATCATTAATAAACCAGAATATGGCTATATTAATTACAAGAGCTTAATTGATATTAATAACTTTATTGCTGACAAAGTTAGTGCTGATAAATTGATTTATAAGCCCGAATTCCTTGAAATACACTTTAAAATAAATATTGGATCAGAATATTATTATTTTATCTCTATTGCTGATTTAAAAAATAAAATAAACAAAACATCAATTAGGACCAATAGTACGTGAAAATTTTTATCTTTAAAGATACTAACTTAGACGAGGGGCTGTTATTCAGTGGCAATAAAACAACTGCCTCAAAGTTATCAGAAATTAATAGTACTGATGAAGTGGCTTTTGTGCTTCCTAATGAAATACTTGGCCACAGATACTTCAGCAATACAAATCTGAATATCAAAGAGATTAAAGCCGCTATTATTAACAATGAGATCCTCAATCCAGGCAGATCTAATGATCAACTTAATGTTTTAGGTCCTGTGGATAAACATAATTATTATGTCATTGCAGATGAAGATAAGAGACTAATTGAAAATAAACTATCTAAATTTGGTAGCTCATACAATTTAATTTCAGATGCTTTTTTATTTGTAACACTCATGAAAAAAAATTGCCAATACAATGATTCGATTTATTTAGAGGAGGAGGGTACTATTTATAAATTTAATAAAAAAATGCTTTCTGTTCTTAATGAATCAATTTCAAATTTTTCAGAAAAATGCCTAAAAGATGCAGATAAAAGAATATTTTATAACTATGAACACCTTAATTTTTCATCCACTTTCAGTTTTGCAGCCAATAAGCTAGCTTATTATTCTTTTGCCTTGTGCATTCTTTCCCTAAACTTTTTAGGATTTGTAAATTTACAAATGACCAATTATAAGATCAATGAGATTGAGCAATCAAAACAACAAATTTTTTCTGCATATTTCCCGAATACTGAATTTAGAATTGCTGAAAATCATTTGCTGACACTTAAAAACAATTACCTAAATTCGCCAACCAATACATTATCTAATCTTGGAAATATTTTTGCATCTATCCCTAACCTTGAATATATCCAATCTTTTAAACAAACAGGTAAAGAACCAAACATTGAACTTAAGTTAAAAATTCCTAATGCTGAGTTGGCAGATGTTGAAAATTACCTTCAAACTAAAAACATCTCTTTAAAACTAGTTAATAAAACAGTTCTAGAAAATTATACAAATATTACATATGAAATTAATGCAAACTAAGCTAAGACGATACAGGGTTGAAATTCTCTTCTTATTAATTTGTTTGATGCTGATAATCATTGGCATTGGATTGGCTCAAAGCTTATCTAAACAAAAAACTACCTTAGCTAATAAGATTAATGAGTATCAAGATTTCAAACTAAAAATTGCAGAGGCCAAATATATTTCAGAGCTTTCTAATGAACAACCAATCTCAAAAATATCTCAGTTTTTAAGTGCGCAAAACCTAACGTTTAACAATGAGGGCAATTCTTTTGAAATTATCGATGTAGACCCTATTGCTATGAAGGCAATCACAGATTATCTTGCAAGCTTAAATTTTCAAGCTGCCAATGTTGAAGGCATGCATAATAATTCCTCTTTTACAGTAAGGTTTATTGTTGAATAAAGTATTACAGACCTTCTTTCTAATTTTTTTAATTCTCCTAGTTGTATTATTTCTGGCACCGATATCGATATATCTAAAACTATTTGATAAAAATGAGGAGATTAAGTATGTCTATGCTGAAGGTAATATTTTTGAAGGAAGCCTGTCGGGTGTAAATTTTAAGGATATTAGTATAGATAAAATCTTATACAGCTTGCCAATAGAGCAAGCACTAACAAATGCAGAAATAGTACTACATGACAAATTTGGCAACGCTAAATTAACACTGAATTTGCCATCACAAGAACTTCAAATTCACAACTTTACAATAAATATTGCCCAAAACTCTAGCTTACTTGATGAAATCAAGGTCAAAACAGAACTCCAGAATTTTGTTATTTCAAATAATGGATATTGTCTTAGTGGTCAAGGAGCTGCTGATGTAGCAGTTTCTACCATAATAAACTTAACTAATTTACAAGTTTTGTGTGTTGCAGGAGAAATAAAAATCTACCATTTGAATGAAGAAATAATTTATTTTGGTACAAAGGATAATAAGTATTTTGCTTACCTTAATTCAGCAGCATTACCTAATGAATTTAACTTTATCTTTAACAATCAAGTTATTGCTATTCCTTTGACTCTTTAATAACTTTTTCAATTAACCCATTCGAAATAGACCAAAATGAACTTTTTAAATATGAAGCTCTAAGCTGTTCCATGATTTCTTTATATAGCTCTCCAGCCAATGGCACTATATCCACTCTGTCCTCTGGAATTAGATAATTATTGACCAAAGTATCGTTATCCATTTCTTTATATTTATCGAGCAACATAAGGTATCTGTCAGATGCTACTTTTTTTTCACCATTTCCGATCTCTAAAATACATCTTAAATTACCACCTAAGCCATAGATTATTTCCACAGACTGAAAATTTTCTAACCATCTTTGGAGTTTTTGTTTTTCATCCATTATTTTTGTTGAATTAACATGAAGCAGTCGAACTGCACCTAAATTAAAGGAAGCATAGGAAGATTTTATTCCGTCATTAACATAAATCTCTAAACTACCGCCGCCTATATCAACAACGGCATATGATCGATATTTAGTTGCAAAATTTGTGAGAAGTTCAGCTTCTTCGTTGCCACTGATAATTTTTAAATAAATATCATTGTCTGAAAGAGCCTCTATGATTTCATTTTTATTATTTGCATCTCTTAATGCAGATGTTGCAATAAAGTGTTGTTGGCTAATATTTTTACTGTCAAACGACTGTTTAAATTTAATCAGTAAATTCACTAATTGCTTTCTAGTTTCATCTTTGAGAAATCCGTGATTAAAAACATCTGTTCCAAGCCTTAATGGTTCTCGGACATATTCTTTTAATTCACCACTTTCACTGAAAACTTTATATTTAACTGCGTTTGAGCCTATATCGGTAATAGCTATATCCATTAATCTGAAAAAGGAGAAAGTATTTTATATTGTTCGTATGTAAGATTATCAAACAAGACCCCTTCAATAAAACAAGAGTAGTTTGCTAAATCCTCACCCCATTGTGGAGGTTCAAGAGATTCTTTATTTTCATAGTCAAAATTATTAAGTAAATATCTGAGTGCACTCAAACGCGCAATCATTTTATTATTTGCATTGATAACTACCCATGGTGCAAATTGGGTTGAAGTGACGCTAAACATTTGATCCTTATATAAAGAAAAGACATCCCATTTACCAACCATTAGTTTGTCTGAGCTTGATAATTTCCAGTATTTAAGTTTGCTATTTTTTCTTGCACGAATTCTTTTTGTTTGTTGCTCTTTATCAATGGAAAAATAAAATTTTACAATTTCAATGCCTTGGTTAATTAAGTTTTCCTCCCATTTATTCACATTATTCATAAATTCTTCGTATTGGGGCTTAGAACAATATCCTAAAGTAGGTTCAGTTAAAGCACGCGTGTACCAAGATCGATCAAATAGCACTAATTGACCTTTTTTGGGTAAATGTTTTTCCCATCTTTCAAACCAGAATTTCTTTTCATGAGGTGTTGGGATGCCTAAATGAACATAGTTAAAATTCTGAGGTATTAGATGTTCAGAGAAAAAATTTATGGTTGAAGATTTACCTGCTGTATCTCGACCTTCAAAACATATTGCTATTCGTCTCTTGTTTTTGATGATGTCTTCCTGTAGCTTAAGAAGTTCAACTTGTAAGTTGTATTTTTCCTTACGATAAAGGTTTGGAGCTAATGAATTATATTGTTCAAATTTATATTCAATCATCTTTATGAATTCTTACAGAAAAGAGGGTATAGTATACCTCAAGTAACCCCTATAGTATGGCTCTTGTAGAACTTACTCTGTTTGGAATTCCATTAATTCTTATATCAGCAGCTATGCTAGGTTTTTTTACAGCCTACGGTGTTGGTGCCAACGATGTTGCTAATGCTATGGGTACTTCAGTTGGTAGTAAAGTGCTAACCATTCCACAAGCTGTGCTTATTGCAGCAATATTTGAATTTTTGGGTGCTTTTCTCGCAGGCGGGGGTGTTACTCAAACCATACGTAAAGGCGTTCTAGATCCAGCACTATTCGCTGGAAACTTAGATATTCTTATTTATGGAATGATTTCATCTTTATTTGCTGCTGGTGTATGGTTATTGATTGCTAGTTTGCGTGGGTGGCCAGTGTCTACAACTCATACAATTGTTGGTGCGATTGTTGGCTTTGGTATTTATTATCTTGGCTTCGATAAAGTTAATTGGGGAGTTGTAAATAATATAGCTTTATCCTGGATTACATCGCCCTTGTTGTCAGCGTTAGTAGCAGCCTTTTTTTATTACACCTGTAAAAAATTTATTATTGATAACAAATCCAAGTATCAGCGTTGGATCATCGCAAGTTACATTTTTTTAGCAGGATTCGCAATCGCGCTAATTACGACGACAAAAGGATTAAAAAATATTTTAAAACAACAAGATATAACTTTAATGTTTAATGACAGTGTGATGATTTCGTTAGTATTAGCAGCTCTTTTTACTATTTGTTTTTATCAGTTTTCTAAAGGAAAACTCAAAAATTTAGCAACTAATTCTGAAGCACAATTTGCCTATCTTATGATATTCACCTCTTGTGCTGTTGCTTTTGCTCATGGCTCCAACGATGTTGCTAATGCTGTTGGCCCATTGGCTGCAATATACCAAGCCACAAACCAAATTCTAAACCAACCCTATCAGTTAGAAACACCTCTTTGGATCCTATTCTTAGGTGCCGTAGGCATTGTTTTGGGTCTTGCGACACTTGGGTATAGAGTAATGAACACAATTGGTGAAAAAATTGTAAAGCTAACACCAACAAAAGGTTTTTCTGCTCAGCTAGCTGCTGCTCTAACCGTTGTTATTGCAAGTCAATTAGATATGCCAGTATCAACTACACATACATTGGTTGGGGCAGTTATAGGCATAGGATTGGTAGAGGGTGCTGCAGCCGTAAACTTTAAATCCGTTAGAACGATTGTATCGTCTTGGTTAATTACATTGCCAGTTGGTGCACTACTATCCATTGCTTTTCTTGAATTATTTATAAACACATTTTCATATTAAATTTTCTATTTAATTACCTGCTCGTAACAGATTTGTAACCAACAAACTTTAATTTTCATAATGAGGATTTGTTATGAAAAAAATAATTTTATTATTTCTATCTCTATCTGTTTTTTCTCAAGAGGTCGATACTGTTGAGGAGATTGTTACTGTTGGAACCAAGGCTAGTCTTAAATCTGCTATTGATAAACAAAGAGAGGCAGATCAAGTTGTATCTATAGTTGATTCCGATGCTCTAGGTGAATTTCCTGATGAAACAGCTGCAGAAGCTGTCAGACGCCTATCAGGGGTAAATGTTGAAAATGATCAAGGAGAAGGTCGCTATATTACTCTCAGAGGTATGTCAGGTGATCTTAATGCTGTTTCTATGAATGGAGCATTAATTCCGGCACCTGAAGGTGGTCGGAAAGTTCTCTTAGATGGTTTACCCACCGAATTACTTGATTCCATTGAAGTTTACAAAAGCTTGGTGCCATCTCAAGATTTAGAAGGCATAGGTGGCAGAATTGAATTTAAAACCAAAAAGGCTACTGCACTCGAAAAAACACTCCTCAAATTTAAGTTTGATAATGTCTACAATGATTTCGTTAAAGAATTTGATAGTCCTAAATATTCGCTTACTTACGGTGAGAAGTTTACTAATAACTTTGGTTTGATTTTTGGTTATACATTCCAGGATAAACATATCGTATCAAATAATAATGAAACTGGTTATGAACCCTGGGCCTATCTTGACAATGGTAATAAATATTTAGCTCGAGATTGGGAAATGAGGTTTTATGACCTCAATAGACAAAGAGAGGGACTTACTCTTGATTTGGATTTAATTTTAGATGATGCATCATCAATATTTTTTAATTATTTAGTTAATGAATATACAGATAACGAAACTCGTCACAAAGATGAATTCAGGGCAAGGAGTGTTGTTGAATCTAGTGTAACTCCAACTTCAGCCTCATACCAAAGAATTACATCGGATAAGGAGTCAAGAAAACGTATAGAGGTCCGACAAATTGAAACAAAAATATTGGGATTTGAAAGATTATCTGGTGACTACCTTATTAAATTTCAAACCAGTGAATCATTTGCTGAAGAAAATGATACTAATAATGTTGATGCTAAATTTAGAGCAGAATGTCGAATAAGAAGTGGTGATGAAATTTGTGGTACCTACAGTTGGGCAAATCCACAATTTATCAGTTTAGTTTTGGCTCCAGCAGGATCGTTATTAAAAGATCCAGCGAATTATGATTGGGATGAATTTGAAATTGATTATGGGGTAATTCAAGATAGAGAATATGCCTATAAAGTTGATTTTATCAATGAAAACCTTGAATTTAATGGAAATCCATTGGTTCTGGAATTTGGTGCAAAATCAAGCAGAAGGATTAAATCCAACCAGTCAGGTAACTATGATGCTGCTGGGGATGTGGAATCTGGACTTTTAAATTACGATCCCTATGCTCCTTCAGAGTACTGGTATTTTCCACAACAATTGAGTTTCTTTGCTAACCCAAATGCCGTTTTTGCTTTACAAAATCAAGTAAGGCCAAATCTTGAGATAGATCCTGCAGATTATTGGCGATCAAAAGAAAAGATCAGTGCTGTTTATGTTATGGGAACTGTTAGATTCCCTCAGTCAGTATTGGTTGGTGGTTTTAGAAATGAAACAACCAACTTCGAAACCCTTGGTTTTAATAATGGTGATATATCTGATCGCCTCAGCTTTAAAAATACCTATGATTTTTTTGCACCTAGCGTGAATTATAAATATTTTTATTCTAATAACGTCCAATTAAGAGCTGCTTATTATCGTTCACTTTCAAGGCCGGGCTTTAAGGAATCAGCTCCGGTACCTGAGATAAGTGAAAATGAAGGTAGTGGTGAATTTTCCGGCACAATGGGTAATCCAGATTTAAGAGCTTATGAGGCGAATAATTTTGATTTCGGTGTTGAAATATACGGGGTGGATCACTATTTTACTGCTGGCATTTTCTACAAAAATATAAAGAATACAATCTACCCTCGAGTTTTATCAGATCAAACAGTTGGTGGAATCTTGTTTTCAAAATTAGAAACCTATGACAACGCAGGAGATTCATCGATTGTAGGCATAGAATTAAATGTATTTTCTGAACTCGAAAAATATCTACCAATACAAGGATTATTTATTACAGCAAATTTAACTTTAAGCGACGGAGAAAGTGAGTTTAGTCCTGGAGGAGATAATTTACAGCAATTTACCATTCCATTCAGGAAACTCTCTGAAGAGAACGCTAATATCTCATTGGGGTATGATCGTGGAAAAATAGATGCTCGACTTGCGATGAATTATAGATCCAGTTATTTGGATTATTTGGGTGACGAAGGTGAAGAACTATTTAACGATGACTTTGGGTATGGTTTTATTAGATTTACCGATGATTATTCATCCATTGACTTCACTGCTAAGTACGAAGTTAATCAACAACTTTCCCTACGCTTTGAAGCAAAAAACATTGGAAATCAACCTGAGTTTTATTATTGGAATACACCTGATAGACTATCTCAATACGATGAATATGGTTCATCCTATTCATTGGGATTTAGGTTCAATTATTAATTTGTGTAAATGCGGGCTATTTTAATTTTTCTTAGTATTGCCTTGGTATCGTGTGGCTCAAAGAATGATGCTGTTGTTGTTGACTATGTCGCTGAAACAAAGCCCGTTAATTCGTCAGGAGATGCAGCCGATGACCCTGCTATATGGGTTAATGAAAAAAACCCTCAACAATCGCTTATTTTTGGTACCGATAAGAGAAAAGGGATACATGTTTATTCATTGGATGGCTCTGAGCTAGGGTTCTCTGAACTGGGAGCAACAAATAATGTCGATGTGCGCGTACTT
>Ga0255770_10001395_pt1 | contig 22291 bp, 8 predicted proteins | sample 071ome_22_FD_179968 | JGI IMG/M metagenome (GOLD analysis project Ga0255770, IMG submission 179968) | Coastal salt marsh microbial communities from the Groves Creek Marsh, Skidaway Island, Georgia - 071404AT metaG (version 2) | ecosystem: Environmental > Aquatic > Marine > Intertidal zone > Salt...
GTCTTAGATCTATGGTGTCGGATGTTGAGGAAAACTTTTATTATGATGCTTTAAATATAGAATTTTACATCAAACCTATTGTAGTAACAAGCCACAGACTCAACAGGGAAAGTGGAGGAGGGTTCGACAGGAGTAGGGGTCATCTAGGATGTTACGTTGATCTGCTTATGCGAGACTTAAATGGTTATCAGATTAATTATGATTATTCTTGGAAACATTCGATCGTGGACATCGACATCAAAAGAAATTATTATACTGATAGTTATAACTATTATAATAGTTTATACTTCTCCCACGTGCAGGGCCTGTACGGCAGGCGCACATATATGTTTGAGAATGCAGAGTTGCCTCTGGCGTTCCCTACATGTCAATTAGCTCCTTTTATAGACTTTAATACTTATCGTAGTACAGATATAGTCAGCGATACCTCTCTATATATCCTTCAGCCAGATGCCTCTTACGAACCTACTCGCAGTCCAACAATGATGGAGATGCAGATTGGAGGAACTGATTTTCCGAGACTACTACTTGAAGAATCGCGTACTGCAAACCTTTGGTGTGTGGGCGGGGATCAAGAGTATTGTACTGCCGAAGGCGTCACGCGTCAAGTATACGAGGACAGGGGAAGAAGTACTATTCCTCACATTCGCAAGAAATACTTTGGAAAGAACACAGATTTATCACCTTTAAGTGCATCCGGTCAGATAGAGGAAAGGGAAAAGAAGCTATTTGATGCGGCAATAATAGTTCCAGAGAAGAGTGGCGCAGCGATAGAATCTGATGATGACTATTTACCGACCAGAAGGATTATACTTAAGCATCTTATGCCTGATTTACAAAATATCGTTTACAATTCACGTAATGTAATCCATTCCGTGGACGGAGTTAATTTTTTAACTCGTTGCGGTTTATATTCTTTTAGCGTTCTAGGTATAGAATTTTATCCTAAAAAAATTATGCTTGGCGAGAAGGATAGTAATGATTACGTAGGATTAAAATCAGAAGACTGCGAATATTTTCCAGCGTCATTGAAAAGAAGACTAGACGATAAAGACCCAGTGCCTAATGCCCCGGACAGTTATCATGGTGATGTTTTTAACAAGCCTGAGCAAGCTGGGGATATATCAAATGTTGCGCAGATAAAGTTTCATCCTAATACTTTCGGGGTATCTCACCAAGTCTTAAAATCGGATATTATATTTAAGTTTGTAAAACCAAAACCATATAAAGCCTGTCTGGTTAATGCTATAGTAAATTACCATAAATTTGGTTTAGCGTTTGATACAGATTCTATGCTTGGGGGGTGGGAGGCAGATAGGACAGCGCCATCGCATAGTACCCCATGGACACCTGTGTTGTCTACAAGGCTTGCTGGACAATCAGGTGTGAAAAATATTGGCAGGTTTCTTTCAAAAAGCGAGATTAATAGAAACCATTTGGTGTTTATAACGGAAAGAGGTGAGGATTATCCAAGGATTGTTGAGAATTGGTTCAGAGACGCTCCTAGAAGCCTGGAGCATGAGGAGTATGGGAAATGGACTATTACAAATCAACTGGGCGAGCCCACATTCTTAAATGATAACACAACCGAATATTATTTGCCACTACATCCGTATGAACGGATCTATGCCACAACACGCAGCTTAGTCTTGGACAAATGTAGCAATTTAACGTACAATGATGACTATTATGCTTATATCCTTGCAGACGGTCCCTCTAGACTTGGTATGATTCCAAAATACCTAAACGAAGACCCTTATATTGCTAATGTCGGTCAAGCAACGATATCAGATGCACCTGTAACATCAATCGCTAATCCAGGCTTTACATCACCGACAACGGTTAATGCACCACCTGTAACTGATACCACCACAACTACTAGTGTAGTAATACTAGACGTTCTATATACTCTACCTGATGAAGAATACAGCAGGATTAAAGCCACATACAATTTGGATGGCTTGACTAGAGGAGGTAATTTTAACTTTAAGGTTTCTGTAAATAATGAATCGACACAAGATGTAAATTTATTAGCATTATCTGAAACTGGGCGTCTAGAGTTTTTTATTGATGTCGTTTCTATAGACTCAGAGTATACTGTCGTTATTGTAAGCGATAAAATTGCTGGAGGTTTCGCAACCTATGATGTCCCATCTGTTAGAACTTTATTGGATGGAGAGGCTTTTATGCCGCCACCAAACAAGCCAATAAATGTTGAGTCTTTGTCGTTTGTTTCTTTTCGTCAGTCATTTAGCATGACCAAGCCATTACTCGATAATCCATTATTTCATGCGTTTGACACTGTTGAAACCGTCCGCATGAAACTTACGGGTGGTACTGTTGGTACCCAAGAATTTGAGAGTGTTGGAATTGAGACTGAGACTAATTACAATCAGCTAAATGTCTCTTTTGTAGGTTCTCTTGAACCAGAGACAACCTATGCGGTTTCTGTGCAATTTGAAAATACGTTCGGAAAATCTGAGTTTAGCGATCCAATTTCTGTGACAACGCCAGCAGGAATAATTCCGCTCCCAGTATTCAGTATAGTATCGAACACACAAGGGAAAGTTTTGACACGTATTAGAGCTTTATTGCCTTCAGCATCAGATAAAAATGTGAGTGCCGACCTCACTACAGTAGAAGTAGAACCTGTAAACGCTATACAAATACAATATAGAACACTACAAGATGGTGTTGATGAAGTATTTACAGACATAGGCGTGGGTGTTGTTACTGCAGATAATTTGTTGTCCTTAAATAATCTCCCAACAGATTTGATCCAAATAAGTACTTTAATTGATTCTACAGCACCTGCAAGTATTATAACAACCAATTTATATTTTCCAACAGGTAGTTTTGAGTTACGGGCTAGATTTGTATCTGTATCTGGAAGTTATGGCTTATGGACAGACCCAGTTACTGTAACAGTAAATCCCATTTCGGTTTTACAAAAGGACACTTCTTCGTTTGCTGTTGGTTCGGAGATAGATGAAATTAAAATAATTCTGCCGTCGTTAGGTACGGAAGTTTCTGAAAAATGTTTTAATGTTTTAGATATATTGCCTCTAACTGATGATCTGATTTGCGTATTGCGAAATACAGGAAATGTATTGCAAGCTTACCCCACATATCTACAGATACTCAAGCAACAGTCCGATTCTGAACTAGAATATAAAAGTCTTTTATCTTATAGCATAGAAGGGTATAGGCCTTCTTTTTTCAACAATTTTATTAAGTTAACAACACAAGGTTATATTATTCAGTTAATTGACAATAATCAAGAAATAAAATCAATAGGTATTAATATATCTGCTACTGGTAGCGCATCCATAACAGAAGATCCGAATGTTTCATCAGTAGAGTTACCCGATATTTCTATTAGTACAGATCGCGCCTTGCCTGTTAACAAACCAGATAATGGTGCATATATTAATAACAATTATATTAATAGTACAAATAAAGGTAATTTTTCTGTAAATAATTTTTTCGAAGACGAAACAAATCTTATAGTTGAACAACCTTGGCAGAAGTGGTTGGATACAGGTTTGGGAGAAGATATAATAGAAGGAAATGTTGTATTTTGGGATGATAGCGCTTTCTTAATAGAAGATGATGACGGAATACCTCCTATTGAACAATCAAAGCTACCACAAAAACCGTCTATGCTCAATGTAAGAAAAATATCTGCTTCAGCAAATAGTGCGTATGTTGGTTATGATATACTAGAAGTGATTTTGCAACATAATGACTTATATAATAAAAGATTTATTGACTACATCATTGAAAGATACGATAATAATACTAACCAGTGGGTTAATCAAAGTATAGATAGCATTAATATAGACTATAATGACGTTAATCATAAGACTACTATTCGTTTTAGGGTGTTTTTTAGATATGGGCCTAGTAAATATAGGGTTGCTGCCAGAGCACTGGACTATTTCAATCAAGTTGTCAAAGGTGATTATGCGGAATTTTCAAAACTTTTTACTAATTTATTAACAGAGGATTTTGATGGCAATTAGTAACAACTGGCGACAGACAAGTAATGGGACAAGCGTTTTAGTTCCTAATTTTGATAAAACAAAGAATTCATCAGCTAGTCTAACCTATACTCCAGATGCAGGTGCTACCTTAAGCACTAATATTAGCATATCTGTTGATGTAATAAGTATGCATGATGGCAGTGTTTTGTCTAGGTGTGATTTATATCCAAGAATCAACAGGCAAAATAATCAAAATCTACAATTACTTGCAAGGCTGGAGAGAAGAGCTACTGGCACATATGTTATACAATTGTGGCGGTGGGATGGTAGCTGGCAAGTTCTTGCATCCAGCGATATTAATTTCGTGTCTGGCGCGACTTTTAGGGTTGATGTTTTTGGCAATAAGTGCAGCCTATACTACAACGGTAACGTTGTTATAGAAGATCAAGAAGTACCAATATATAATTATAATTCTGTATTAGCAGTAAAAGGTTATATTCCTGCAAATTCTAATAATAATGGCGCCATAGAAATAGATAATGTTATACTTAATCAGTTAGATGATGAGAGCATCGAGTCTTTGATTGATAAAGGGTGCTCTAGTCTAGGTGAGTGGAACAATTATAACATATTCCCAATAGTCAAACTAAACAACAAACCTGCTCAAAGTGCTTCATATGCAGAATATATAGCTAATCAAAACCGGTATCCAGATGGTTATGCTCGCTCATTAGTCAATATTGGTTTAGAAATCAACACAAAAAAAAATGAAAATGCTATACTGTCAGCTTGTCCTTTTGTTGGTTTCCAGATTCAAACCCTGGCTCAAGGAGAATCGATATGGGTAGATGCAGATCCTGAACGAACTTTGCTTGCTGATAATGTTAGAAATTCTTTTAGTGCTGGAAATTTAGCTTCATTTATACCTATAAATTTTTCATTCAACATATCGGAAAATGATGGGTTGGTTAAGGTTAGAGTTAGAACTATATACGGTAGAGATATTGCAAATGCTGCGGATACATTTGGTATTGCTAATATAGATTTTGTTGGTGAAAATGTAGACTATAAATTTAGTGAATGGGTGGAACTTGATGACCCTAGTAATTCTTTACAAGTAATTCCAGTAGAACCTCCAACACCTACGCCAACCCAGACCAACACCTCCACACCCACGCATACTAGTACGGCTACTGTTACACAAACACACTCACCAACTAGAACCAGCTCACAGACACCAACCCCAACCTATTCACCTACTCCACCACCGGCTCAAGCTGGCAGTGTTGTTCTAATTGGAAATCAAGACCAACCAATAGCTGCTGGTCGAGAAAACCAAAAAAATGGTTTGCTAGTTAAGCAATATGGTGGGGACGACGGTCCTACTATTCCTGATTGGGTATTTAATAATGTGGATTTAAGTAGAACTCCTATCGATCCGGATCGTGGTGTTATACTCAAAAACAATAGTACGTCATGGCTGTTTCTAGAACAGTATGCTAATAACATAGGTCCTGATGAATTAAGATTCAGCATAGATGTCGCTCGGGCGGTTGGCTCTGAGGATTTTGATCTATACCTAACTGTTGCCCAAACTCCTTCAGGTAGTACAAATTTTATAGATTGGGCTGATCGTGTTATTAGTGGCCAATTACCCAATGTTTTCCAGACAGCCGTTACTGTTCCGAATGAACCAAATCAGTATCACTTACAAGTTCCTGATGCAGAGAGGAGCACTCTAGATAGCTGGATACGTAATGGTAATTATAGATTTACAATTTTTACAAAAAATGCCTTAGAGCAAAACACTGAATATTCCTTTATTTTCCATGGCAAACCTGGTGGTGATCAAACTGCTTCTAGTATTTATATTCATCAGATTATAGGAGAAGGACTGGTACCGCTAGATACTCCTAGACCAACACCAACTCAAACACAAACCACCACCAAGACCTCGACCCCTACTGAAACAATCACTCCCACACCGAGTCAAACGGTGCCAGAAGTTTTGACATATCAGCTATACAATAATCACGAAGTTGGTTTAAAAAACGGTATGCTGTATGGTAAAGGATCAAATAAGGCTGGAGAATTAGGTTTGGGAGATGTAATAGACAGATCTGTTCCAGAAGTTTTTACTTTATCCGGTTGGAGAAAAGTTTTAATTAATCCTTATTGGAGTCCGTCGTTAAGTAGAACTATTCCTAATGTGTGGTATGCCATTAAGAAAAATTATAGTTTATGGGAATGGAGAGAGACACCAGACAATATTATTGATACTAATACTTATGATAATTCTTACACTGGTATTAAATTTATTGATAACAATGTTAGAAGTCAATCTTTTGCTAATTTAACAGACTTATATTATGTAAATGCTAATAATTACAAATTATACAGATACAATATTGTAGATCAAGCATCTCCCGTTAAAGTTGGTGATGATACTATTTATTTCTTAACTACTTTGACTAATAAAAATCCAGTTATTAAGGATAGAGAAGTCCCCATTATTGCTGTATTATATGATGGCGCTACAGAGTTTAGTGTGGATACGTCATTCTCCGATGTTTCAATGATAAAGATATCTGCTGAGGAATTTGATCAAATATCTAGTAATCACTACGGAAGTTTACTTGTTAAAACAGTTAATGATCAATATCTTTTAGGATACGGTAATAATGATTATGGGCAGCTGGGGGTAGGCTTTCCTGATCCTTATGTTGATTTTCCTGAATTTGTACCTCATCCAAAACTTAATAGCTGGAAAGATTTTGCTAGTGGAAGATATCATACATTAGGAATAGATTCTGATGGTAGGATATATGCATGGGGAAGGAACGATAATTATCAGCTTGGTCTTGTAGAAGATAATACTAATAAATATTTACCTACACAGTGCTCGCAACCTGTTTTATTAAATAATAGATGGAAAAAGGTGTTTTGTGGAGAGAATTTTTCTATAGCAATTACTACAGACAATATATGCTACGGATGGGGAGCTAATGATGCCTCTAATTTAACTTTTGGTCAGGCCGATAGGATTGAAAAAATACCTAAAACGATTTACGGAAACTGGGAAGATATCAGTATATATAAAAACAGCGTCTTGGCTGTTGGATTGCCGCCGAGTCCTACACCAACCCATAGCGTTACAGCAACACAAACACCTACTCAAACGGACACCCCCAATAGGACGCCCACACCCACCCATTCTCCGACACATACAGCCACCAATACGTCCACCGCATCACCTACTGTTACGTCAACCTTTACCTCAACTGCTAGTGTAACTCCGACTAATACCCAAACCCCAACCAATACAGCTACTGTGTCTAGTACAGCAACAGTCACCCCTAGCGTAACACAAACTCATTCGTCTACTCAAACTCAAACCCCAACAAAAACTATAACACCAACATTCACACCTACATATACAGAAACCTCAACTTCTACACCGACTCAAACAATTACTAACACAAACACTGCTACAGAAACACCAACCGTGACACCAACAAACACGGCTACTCCAACTAATACTATATCACCAACCAGAACTTCTACTACAACTGTCAGTCCTACTCAGACTGCTACTAACACATCTACGCCCACAGTCACTACAACATCCACATCTACCCCAACACATACTCATACTCCAACCAATACAGTTACTAGCACAGAACCATTAGAACAGCACATTAGATATCTATCAGACGACGCTAGTGACACATACTTAAGATCTCAAGATTACGAAGAAACATTTGATATAGAAATATTAATTAATGCAGATGACCCATTGAGCTGTTTAAACCGTCTTATGTCTTTAAACATTGGAAATCTTACACCATCTCATCAATATTCATACACAATGGGGGCTTATAGCTCACTAGAGGCCGACAATCTTATATTTAATATAGCGGGTTCTTCCGGCACCTTTACCGCTAGAGATTCTTCTAGAAATCTCAATTTCCTTGTAGAATATATTGGTAGAAGAGAATTTTATGTGTTAGAATTTGTACTTACAGATTTAAATGTTAACATTAGTCAAACTAAGCATATTGTTATTAAGTGCGCACCTCCGCCAACTAACACACCGACAATTAGTAATACTCCTACTAATAGTACTACTCCCACTTATACAGCGAGCGCAACACCTACTATCAGTCATACTATAACAAATAGCATCACACCTACAGAGACTATAACACCAACCCAAACACAAACACTTACAGCCACTCCTTATGCTACAGTTGCAGCCTTGAATTTAGCATCAGAAACAGAATATTTAAATAGTGGAGAAACTATCACTCTGTCTGATTATTTTGACACTGGTGTTGTAGATCCATTAGAGTATACTGGTGAAATTGGTCAATCATTTATTGTGCCAGAAGGTTACAATTACGTGATTTATATAAGAGACGATGGTGTTCAAATTACACAATTTGTTAATCCTGGTGATGTTCTCAATTTTAAGAGTAAAGTATTACTAGGTTTCTCCGTTACTCCTGTACCTACAGGCACTCCAACCCAAACAACAACTTCTACTATTGGAGTATCCGCTAGTGCAACCCCAACCGTTACACAAACAGAAACTATTAGACCTACCAGGACCAATACAAGAACTCCTACTAATACAGGTACTCCGGCTACTACGCCAACCCAAACCCCAACCGCAACAGACACCCCTGCTGTTACACCAACACCTTCGATGACACAAACTAATACAGCAACTCCAGGTTTAACTCCTACCCCAACCTCAACAACAACCACAACTATATCACCGACAAAAACCATCACTCCTACACAAACTATTACCGAGACTATAACACCATCGGTTACTACTACAACAACCCCTCCTGGAGAGGAGTTTGTGCAAATTGCATAATCAAGAGGTAAACACATGAAATATTATTCTGAAGATGGTAAATGGATGGCTGATGTTCAACCAGGTAAAACTCTTAATCCTGTTGGTGATCTCACCTCTTGGAATTTGCAATGGAAGGGGGTATACCTATCTACACTATTATCGAAGGATAAATTGTACTATGTGCAGCCTACAGATGGTCAAGATACTCAATACGATAGTCTTCGGCCCTCTAGTGATGGTGTGATACGTATTTATCAATGGTTAGATTTAGACGATACAGACTCTGGTAATGAAAAATGGGTACTAAGACATGTTATTAGAGGTTCTTCTAGTTATACGGGTTTTGCTTTTGGTTTTGCAAAACCTCGTTTGTTAGACGACACTTATTTTTATTTTACAAGTCAGACGAATCAGACTTTTTCACGCGATAGACGAACAGTATTAACAGCTGTAAAATTAGAGACATCAACAATTATTGATAATGCTAAAAACCCATTTTTATTTAAAAATTTTTTTTCTGTGGTATTAAGTCTTAATACCAATACGCAAATCAATGTCGAGAATGTGTACTTCGACTCCACGGGACTAAGGTTGTATGCTACTTTTACGGAGTCCAGAACCTTTAAGCGAACAGCTTATACTGTTTCCGCAGGAATTAATATTTCTAATAGAACTGGTGTTACAGAGAGAACCAATTATAGGAATGAGGATGAATATAAACAGATAAATACTACTAGGACTTCCGTTGTAGCAAATGTAGTGGAAATCACTAGAAAGTCAATAAAATCAATACCTCCAAAAAGAAGATCGTACGAACCTGCACATCAGGACAGGGTGTATACTATTAACGCAAATAATGAAGAATCTCTCGTTGAATCATACGAAAAAAGGGGTATGCTTCATGAGTTGACGCTGGTGCAGGCGCCTACTGTTATCACTACTTTACCAAGATATTTTGCCGGAATTATTAAACCATTGCCTAGTACTTTAACTAGAGCTGTGTATAGTGACACCGCAGGGAAAATTTTAATTGGCACATTAACAATAGAAGAAAAAAAGAGAGTGTGGGAAAGAGCCGATTTTAAAAACTCTAATCAAACTAGAGTATTTAATGGAGACAAATACACAGAAGTATATTCAGCCCCTAATCCAGTTCCAGGCCTGAGCAGAGTTTCTAATAATTTAGCACAATTTGCCATATATAGACCGAACGAAATAGTAGATGGAAGACCTCAAAATAGCACTGTTGTTTTTGACAGTTTCGATAGCAGATGGCAGATATATAAGGGGGTGCTGCAACATATACACGAACCATTTGAACGTGGAGATATTACAGTCGATTATCGTGCGCTTTCTAAGGTTTTAGACTACGTGCCTATTACATTATTTTGGTCTAGAAACACAATAAAGTCAGTACACACTAAAGATCTTTTAAAATACCGTGAAGATGAAGATTGGCTGAAGAAAGCTACTATTAATTCAGCCTACGAATTATTTGATAATAATAATATCCCCCTATTATTAAACTTGTTGGGGCGACGTGGTGGCGGACAGAGATCCTTTCAATTTGAAAGTATTACACCCTCACTTTTTGCCTACCCAAACTTGAGGGACTATGGTCTTATTGAATTCTCTCTTAAGTTTGAACCAATCAATCAAACACCAATGGCCAAAAATTTACAGATCAATCTAGTTAAAAATTCGAACAAAGATTATATAGGTGGTACAGTAGATTACGACGCTTTGATGGATAGTAATAATAAATATTTTTTGCAGTTTAAAAACAAATCTTTTAATGCTTTTTCGTCAAAGAGTGATTATGTTTATTACGATATCTTAGTAAGCCCTAGATATATATTTAATAATACATTACCTGTTAACAGAAGAAAAGAAGATTTATTAAATGTTAAGAATGAAGATGTAATATATATTACTAACAAAGATAGCGATGAATACAAAGATATAGAAGTCGCTCCTAAATTTTATCGGCATTTAACCACAAGCTCTAATTTACCAATAATAATGACGACTTACAAAAAGAATGCAGAAATATTTCTACTAAGACCACTACACAAATCAGAAAGTAGCAGGCTGAGCTATCACGCAAAAGATGTGTCTGTTTTGGGCTGGAGCCCCTGGATAGCTGACAGGGTGATAAGTGGTGTTTATAGTAGTGAAGAAGCTGATGCAGAACGAAAAAAACAAGAACCTATTGGCCCTCTAGCGTTACATTATTTTGAAAGAGCTTTGGGTGGATTAAGAACACAGGGCGCCCCTACGTACCAAAAACTGAATACCGACGAATTTAATAAATGGCTTTTAGAGTTTTTACCAAATACTATTAACGATATCTTAGGTAATAAAATCTTTGATGCTAATAATCCTGAAATACACAAAACAAGAAAACTTACAGATGTTCAAATCAATAATTTAGCTCTAAATGCTAATGCTTATGAATCTGACATTCTCAGCGGTATTCAAACTTATAACACAGAGTATAAGTATGAAAGGTTAAGTAATGGTAGGTATCGGATGTTTATTAGACAAAAATTAAGCGTTAGAATTAGTTTCGATCAACCAAGACCCCACAATGAATTTGACATTTTCACAACTGAAAAATTTCGTCCAGATAATGCAGAAGATAGGAAGAACTATATGTTGTTCAAGAACACTAAGGCTAGAAGCAGATTTCATTACTTAGACATAAACGATCCTTACGATTATCCAAGTGCCAAAGATATTGGAAAGCAATCAATTTACATTAGGGTTGGGGAGGTGTTAGGAACTTCTCACCCTATGGCCAAACTTTCAGAGACACATAACCAAGACGAAATTGTAAGCGCCGCTATTGCTAGTCGGGCGGTTGGTGAACACGATGTGTTTTATGTATTTTTAGGTATCATGCCCGCTAAAAAAATTATGGTTTATAAATATGAAACTAGCACGGGCTATGATTTTGATAATGATAGGTGGATTTTAATAGACGAAATTGAAGATTTAGATATACAAGATCTTGAGAACATTCAGGCTAGACAAAACGGTTTAATTCTGCTTACAGGAACAGGCAAAGTATATGGTTTGAACGACCCAGTCAACAACATAGTACCAGACTTTAAATAGTGTATTATATACTATGAAGGCTGTAGCACATAAAATATGGAATTTCGATGGCATCTATTAATTTTAATCAAAATTTTTTCAATATTTCTCCACCTGGATGCACATCTGGTTTTAATTTTGCTGTTGAATTGGCCGATTTAATTACTGGTCAAACCTATACAATCGATATAGATGTAGCATTAGGTGATGTATTTTTTGAAGGTCAAAATTTTCCAATATCTTTTGTAGCTCAATCTCAAACAAAAACTATTATTGTTCAGGCTACAGCTCAGACATCACAAACACACGCCTTGTTGGTTTACCTAAGACAAAATGGAGAGATTTTAGATACTGATAGTTTAGGCATTGATTGTGGTGAAGCGCCTCCTCTTTTAACCCCAACTCACACTCAGACTTCGACTCAAACACCCACTCAGACGTCCACTCCTACTTATACTGCAACCAATACGCAAACTCCTACAACCACACCGACAAATACACAAACGCCAACCACAACTCCTACTGTAACTCTTACAGACTCATCTCTTAAAGAAATAGATATTTATAATGAGGACGATGAAGTAACATGGAAAGAAATAATATACGAAAAACCTACCGGAGGAGACGAATGGACTTTAACAGAATTTCAAAATTTAATATCTAGTAATCAAACACGATTTTACTTAAGAAAACCAGGAACAGATTTAATTGAAGTAGTAGAAGAAGTAGATGGCTCTATACAGGTAGTTGACTGGTTGACAATACCAACACGAACACCACGACCGACTGTCAGCCCTACTTATACTAGCACAGTTACTCAGACACCATCTAATACTATAACAAATACTAGCACTGTTTCCCAAACACCTACTACGACACCTACTCCTACAAATACAATTACTAATACTGCTACCGCTACAAGTACAGCCACTACTACGCCTACCAATACAGCCACAGCCACCACGACAAACACAACAACTCCAACGAACACTTCTACTCCAACCAACACAACAACTCCTACAAACACATCAACACACACTCCAACACAAACCGCAACACCAACAAACACTATCAGTTCAACGGTTACTGCAACACCAACTCATACTTTAACTAGCACTCCTACCGCAACCCAAACCCCAACAAACACCACCACGCAAACTCCTACCAACACAATTACAAATACAGCAACCGCAACTATCACTCAGACTCATACCACTACACAAACCCCGTCTGTATCAACAACCACAACACCCACGCCAACAAACACGATAACTCCAACAGTTACCGTAACTAATACTGCAACAATTACCAGCACACCAACAGTAACCCCAACATATACTCCATCACTTACTCCCGATGTAATATGTTATATGATTCAAGATTCTTTAAACTCTTTATATTTTGATTATTTAGATTTTGATCAACCATATACAATAGATGTTAATAGTTATACAGAGACGTTGAATTGTCCTAGAAAAACCCTATTAAGTTTAACAGTTAATGGTTTAACTCCTGGGGGTTTTTATAGAGCTGGTTTTGATATTTATAATTCTGATGAGAGTGATATTAGCTTGAGTAATGATGGGATAATCGCTATTATTAATGACGAAGACTCTTCTAAGAATTTCAACACGCTGGTTGATGTTACAGGATCTTCTGGGGTGTTTGTGGTTAAGTTTAGTATCGAAGATGTGATTTCAGAAAAAACACAAAGTCAACATTTCATATTTAGGTGTTCCTAATGGCCGAATCTTTAAACTTATCTTCTAATTTTATTGAATCAACAGCAAATCAGTGCTATGAGGGTGTTGATGTAGTTGTTTCTGCCACTGGACTAGATGCGTCTAAAACATATATTCTCATTTTAGAAGAGTATGCTAATTCTGGAGAAAGCGATGAAACCTCTGTTATTTCTCCTACGCAATATCAAATTTCTGGATCTCAAGAAATTAGCAGATCTTTTAATGTTAGGATGCAGGGTTCCACTGTCTTTCTTTTCTATGCTAAAATTTTGTACAACGGCTCTGTTTTATCAGCAGCAACTGAGGAATTAAGTATAGACTGTAATGGCATACCCAATTTTTTAACTCCAACTCCAACATCAACTAATACGCCAACCGTAACTGCTACAGCTACACCAACCCATACGGTTACATCGTCTGTTACTCCTAGTAATTCTAGCACTGCCACTGTCACACCATCTCCTTCCATCACAGCAAGTCGCACACCCCCTGTTAAACTGTGTGTTTTTGATCTTGATAAAAAATTAGAAAAAGATGAAATAGTTTATCAAACACTTAATGATGCGTGGACTCAATCTGAAGTAGAGGCCATTAAAGCATTTAATGTTGATGGTCAATTATTTATTAGAAAACTGGGAGATGATTTAATTAAGGTTATTGAAGTTGATGGCAGTAATAATGCTTTTGTTGCTGACTATTTATTGGTACCGAGCCAAACACCAACAAAAACTGTTACATCAACGCCAACAATTACACCAACTTTCACCCCAACTCAAACTAATACGGCAAGCGTTACTCCTACTATTAGCCACACTATTACCAATACAATTACGAATACGGTCACGCCTAGCATAACCAATTCTGCTACAACAACACCAACTAATACTCTAACATCAACTATTACATCAACACAAACGCCGACTGGTACTACTACTGTAACTCCAACTAATACCATATCTCCGACATCTACTGCAACAAACACTCCTACAGTCACATCAACACCCACTTTAACACCGACTAATACAGCAACAATTACCAACACTATTACAAATACTAATACCACAACACAAACTTCCACTTCAACCATTACGCCAACAAACACTCCTAGTTTTACGGCTACAGCAACCAACACCCCTTCTTTTACCCCTACTAACACTGAGACCCCTACTGTTACACCTACTAACACTACAACTTCAACTAGCACGACTACTATAGGATTAACACCAACACCTACAAGCACAAACACTCCAACTAACACCACAACCATCTCAGTAACTCCTTCTACGACAGAAACTCCCACCAACACACCTTCTGTCACACCAACAAATACTGAGACGCCAACAAATACCCCTACTTTTACATTCACAGGATCTCAAACTCCTACGAACACCCCGACTTATACCTCAACAGCCACAAATACCCCCACATTCACCCTGACAAATACAGTTACTCCTTCAGATACGCCGATTTTATTAAAGTACTATATTCAAAGCGATCCTGAACCTCTTTATAATACTGTTCCAGATGTTCCTAATCCTAACAGTATAGGTGTAAATTTAAGAAGTGGAAGTGATTTTGAGGTAAACTGTCCAGGATCTCATATTCTGTCTTTGACTGGTACTACTCTGTCTCAGGGTGATCGTTACAGGGCTGATTATGAACTTTATGGATATAATAATGTTGGAAAATTACAGGTTATAGAAGGAAGGGATGGTGTCCAATTAGATCAGGAATTTACTGCTTTTATTAGTGTTTATACCTTTAATGTTATTATCACTATTTCTGATCCTTCTGGCAGTCCTTTTGTGGTTAAATTTACTCTTGATAATATTACCAATCCCGAATTAAGCCAAACTATTCATTATATATTTAGGTGTTCTAGCTAGGAAAAATTATGTCAGACGAATTTATAGATATCAGACCAAGACCTATAACTCATCCAACATCTTCTGTCATTGAAAATGCCACTATTCAGGAAGCTTTTGACGGCATAGATATTAGTGTTACTTTATATGGCCTTGAAGCATTCAGATACTATAAGCTAATAGTTCATGTAGTTAGTCAAGAGGGCGGCTCAACTCCAGATGAAGCAACAATGATTGTGATAGATGGTGTAGAAAGACCGGATGGGCTTCCTCAGACACTAATGGATACTCGTCGTGTTTTGAATACAGATCCAATTACTTTAGATTATACCTTAAGATTACAAAATGATAGTATTTATCTCATTGGATATGAATTACTAAAAGGAACTAGCTCATCTAATTTAACCACCATATTAAATGAAGAGCAGAACAACTTTCCGATCACTTTTCAGACAGTACCTCCTTTACTCACACCAACACCCACCACAACCGAAATTTCTCAAATACAAGTTTGGAATCCGGACATTCTGGTGGAATACGGAGAATTTTTGTATGAAAAAGGTGGAATAGTAGATCCTTTTGAAGAGGGTGATTTTCCTGTTAATTTTGGAGAAGACGGTAGAGTTTATATTAGACAACCAAAATCTGATTTAATTAAAGTTGTAGAAATTGTTGATGGTATTGGCAAGGTAGTTGATTACACTATTGTTCCTAGTCAAACCGTAACCCCAACTAATACGGCTACTCCTACAGGAACACCAGAGCCAACACAAATTGATACATATCAGAACGAACCATTTCAATTCTCTGTTGACCAGCAAAACAGCCTATTTACTGTTAGCATAAATCCAGAGTGGTTTATAGTTCCTTCTAACAGTATTGGTGATGTTTTTATTATGGACTTTACATTTGACAATATTGTGTTTAGAGATGCTGGGTCTATTGTAACAATTCCAGATATTACTACAGGCAACACTCTCCCACCATCTATTCCAGGAGGATCGGGAAGTAATTTCGCTATTGGAGACGTACAAAAGCTATTTAATCTAGATGATTTTGAAAAATTAAAAATTGTAGTACCATATGATCCCGCACAAACAAATATCAACAATATTACTTTGCTGAGTTATGAAATTAAAGACACAGACAATAATGTGGTTTTTGATATTAAAGATGCTTTATTTAAAGAGGTAATATCTACAGGAGATCTAATGATCCTATTCTCTATGCTTAACTATCAGCCATTAAGTAATAATGAAATAGGAGGTTTCCAAATGGATATGAATGAGCAAGTTGTGTTCACTTCTTCTGATTTTGTCAGTACAGTACCTAGCATTATTAATAATTTTACTTTTAAGGGAGTTTCTATACCTAATAAATCTATTAGTTTCGCAATTAATCAAACAGGTACCCCATTATACTTTGAACAATATGGAGTATTAAAATTTATTACACAAATTGATCCAGCACAAACCAATATTAGTAGTATAGAAGAAATTTTTATATCTTTACTGAATACCAACAATACAGAATTTACTAAGGGATAACTATGGCTTTTGAAATAGATGGACCTAAATATTATTTTGGTAATATACTTTCACCATTTATTAGAAATGATCATCCTGTCATAAATCTTAGTGACGTAATTGCTATTTACAACATATATGACGATCCTGATGGGATATATACCGAACGTGTTGCTGGCAAAAGAAGATGGAAAAGTGAGATTCCATATCTGTTCAGAAGACTAAGTAATATTAGTAGTAAACCTAATACTAATATTGCAGATGAAAATATACCTATACCAACATTAAGTGACGTTATCGAGGCTTATAATTGGTTTGATGGCCGTGACGGCAAAAGTCTTACAGACCCAAATATTTATTCAGTATTAGAATATGATGCTATTCCTCCCACACCGACCCCAACATCTACGCTCACCCCAACTCCAACATACACACCTACGAACACCTCCACTCCAACATACACACCAACTGTTACTCCAACCTACACAAACACCCCCACCTATACGGTCAGCAATACGGCAGAAATACTCAAATATTTAGTCAACAACGATTTTGACGGGGTCTATAAAGTATCTGATGATCTAAATAAATTTGATTTAGACTATTTAAATTATACAGAATATTTAAGTCAATGTCCTATCACTATGGATTTTGGTGTTCGCGTGACAGGTTTTATTGCTGGACATGATTATCAAGTAGGCTATGATCTATATAGTAAGTCTGAATCAGCAAATGTGCAAATTAATAATACCAGACAAAATAATTTTAGGGCAGAAGATATTTCGAGAGACTTTTTGAATATTATTCGTGTGACTAATCAAACAGAAGTGTTTGTGATTAAATTTTATATTAGAGATATTACTGCAGATATTTACGAAAATACATATTTTATCTTTAGGTGTCCGTCAACATGAGTATCAACATACAAATATTAGAAATACAAGGTATAGAAAAATCAGCTAATGATGCTTTTGTTTCATTGGATGCCAATGTATGTTTTACTGGTGTGGAAATTATTGGAAGTTATACCAATTTACCTACTAATGTTATTCACAAACTTAGTCTCAAAGATGTTTTACCTTTAGATAAAGAATTTCCAGACGAAATTGAACCCGCTTTTATTGTTATTCCTAAAAATACTAGTTCAGGAACTTTTAAGTTTGATTTAAGATTGCAAGAGACACCGTATCATCTTTATTTACTTACATTAACTAATGCAGAAGACTCTTCTGGTTTTGTCATAGCAGAAGAGGAGTTCGGTATAGAGTGTGGCTCCGATCCATTGCCTTTGTTAACACCAACACCTACGCAAACAATAACATCGACAAGTACTTCTACTCCTACTATTACGGTAACACCAACGAATAGTCAAGCCCTCCTCAGCGTTTTCGATAGTAATGTTATTCTTGAAAAAAACGAATTTTTATTACAAACAGATAGAACCAATTGGACTAAAACAGAATTAATAGAGGCATATCCTTTTATAGATATTTTGACCGACACTTTTTATATTAGAAAACCTCACGAAAATTTAATTAAAAAAATACAATTCGATGGAGAAAATTCCAAAGTTGTTGATTATATTCTTGTGCCGAGCCAAACACCCACATCTACACTTACTCCAACTACTACTCCATCATTCACCCCTACCAACACTGAAACTCCGACCGTTACTCCAACCAACACATTCACATCTACGAATACTCCTAGTTTCACCCTTACTGGCACAGAGACTCCGACAGTAACACCAACCAACACCCAAACCCCATCATATACACCAAGCGTAACTACAACACTAACCAACACTATTACTGGAACACAACTAGTTACTTATACTCCGACAGGTACGATTACACCGACCATGTCCAACACTCCAACCAACACAGCTAGTTGCACCAACACACCCACTCAAACGATTACTAATACACTAACACCCACACCAACAAACACTCCTACAACCACACCTACCTTTACCAACACACCATCACAAACATTTACTCAGACTAATACAGCATCAGTTACGCAAACACCGAGCATTACGCCTACGAATACCAACACCCCGTCATTTACACCCACAAACACGAATACTGCGAGCCCTACACCTACCATCACACATACTGCAACAACCACTGTAACGCCAACCGATGTGTCTCCATACAACATAGAAATAGATACGCCAAGTAATAAAATTATTAATTGCAATCTTGATGCTAATATTGCTGTATTTAAATACAATAACGTCAAAACAGATAACAGGCTTTATAATTGGAGCGTAAGTTCTAGGTCATTCAGTTTGAATAACGGAGATGTGGTTCAGGAATGCTCTGTATCTCCATCTGCTGGATCTTTCTATGGCAATGATCCAGAAGGAATTGAGTTTATCGAGGTCATATTATCTGATTTTGCTATTGTAGACAACACCGTGGTGTTGACAATTACTACTGAAGATACTGTCGCTGGAGTTACAACCCAAAGTGATGAACAAATATTAATTTGCGAAGGGTAAAAAATGTCCGAGAAATTACAAATTTTAAATATTGATAAACAACCGACTAATACAATAATAGTGAATAGTGTTGATGAGTGTAATAGCGGTGTTAATGTTTATGTGCAGCTGAATAGTCTAGAAAACGCTAAATCATACATTATAGAAACACAACAAATATCGTCTTCTGGTTATGTTGAAATTAATCCTAACGTATATAGCTTTACGAATGATACATCGCCTGCTAGGATAATAGAAGATATTTATGTTAGAACACAAAGCGACAGATATTTTATTATCAAACTAGTGCTTAAAGACACTAATAATAATATTTTTGATAGTGATAGTGTAGTCATCGATTGCTTATCTGTTGCTAGTCTTTTAACACCAACGCCTACAACAACCAATACCAATACTCCGACAGTAACTCCAACACCCACATATACTCCCACCAATACCGCAACTACTACGAACACTCCCACTTATACGCAAACCATGACAGGAACATCAGAATTGCTGTTTAATAGCCTGTATCAGCTAGCTGATGATCCAGAATTTTTGTGTCAATTATATCCAGAAGAGTTAGTGTATTCTTTAAATAATAGAGTAATAAATACCATATTGTGCAATAATGAAGAAAATTTGTTGCAGTTAGAATTGGTTAATTTAAATGTTGGAGATAAATATACATATAGCTTTGGTGTTTATTTGCCGAGACACACAGGATCTGTAAAACTATCTCCTAAACAGGATACATTTGTTGCTGTCGACACCTTTAAAAATGTTGAAACAGTCATTAGATATACAAGATCGGATATGTTGATTATCAAATTTGAATTAGAAAATAATACTAAATCAGAAAAGCAGTCTCAATTCTTTATTTTAACATGTAAGCAGGAATAAGATGGAAAATATTAGGTTTATTGATCAAAAAAATGTAGATATATCTAAAATTAATAAGACAGCTTTGGAATGTCATAATGGAGTGGATGTTCAATTAAGGATAAGTAGCCTGACTCGTGGTAATCAATATAAACTTATTGTTACATATGTTTCTAATACTGCTGATAGTATTGCTGAAATTACTCCAGACAATACAATTTTTACAAGTGACGGATCTCCACAAATCATAAATATCAATGCGATTTTGAAGAAAGCAAGATATTTTGTATTACAAGCTGACCTGTATGTTTGGGAGGTTGTAGATGGAGTAGGAGAATATGTAAATAAAGATATAACAGATTCAATTGTTGTAGATTGCTCAGAAGTGGTTCTTGTAACCCCAACACCAACACATACTTCTACCAATACCGTAACACCTACCAATACTGCTACAGTTACTCATACATCTTCACTGACGCCTACTCCGACATATACAGGTATTCAATATATTGAAATAGCAGATAGAAACAATATATTACAATATAATGAAATACTAAAAAGAGTTAGCAATAATGAATTAACACGATGGGATTTCGAAGAACTGCAAAATATCGTTAGTTCTAATGCTGAAGTATTGTATGTAAAGAAACCAAACGAAAATCTTATTGTAAGAATAGAAAGAATTACAGAAACAGATGCTGTTGATTTACCAGACGACGCAATATTAATAGATAATAGTAGAGGCAATACTAACAATGAGGATGATTCTTATGTAGTCAGTTATCTGCTGTGTCCTACAAGGACTCCAGAACCAACAAGTACCTCGACACCCACAAACACACCATCACCAACAGCAACAAACACCAACACCCCAACGGTTACACCAACCAACACAACCACGCCGACCTATACACCATCAAATACAGCAACGCTTTCTGCTACACCCACAAACACACCAACCAATACACATACGTCCACCAATACTCCAACAGCTACAGATTCTTTAGAGTTTATTTTGTACAATATATCTCTTTCTATAGATGGTCTTTGTTATGGAGAATTATCTGCTCCTCTACCAGTATGGACCCAAGAAGCTGATACAGCTGTAAACTCACTACTTTATAAACAAAGAGATTTAGTACCATATAATTATGACGATATAATAACTAGCGCAGACTTTCCAACTGCCACAACTAAATTTTTCGCTAAACGCATTAGTGAAGGTGTGGTTGGACCGGATATATTAGAAATCAGAAAAAATTCTAATGGCTATGCTAAAGTTGTATCCAAAACTAGTGTTTGTCCCACACCGACTCCAACTTATACCAACACATCTACCCCAACAAACACCACAAGCGTAACACCAACAGAAATATTATTTACTAGTCAATTTTACGTTGCTCAATCTTTGGATGGTTTTTGTCCTGTTGGTAGTCAATTTGAAGAAATTACAGTATACAAAGAGAATAATCAGACATATGCAGAAGGCGATAAGATATATAGGAATAGTAATGGAGAAACTTGGAAATTTGCTGATCTGAGAACAGTTGTTAATGCTTCGGCTTCAGTGTCTGTTCTGTATCTACAAGACAAAGATACTGGAAATTTATATCAAATTAACGAAGTACTTGAAGAAGAAACAATAGGAGGAATTTTAATTCCTGGTAGGTTGAGATTAGCTGACTATACTGTAGAAATGATATATGTTGAGAATGAAAGTGTGTATAACACTTACGATTCTAATCTTAACAATAATAGAACTGTTCCTAGTGGCGTGGCTGGAGGACACTCCTGTAATCGTGCAAGATTTGATGTTTTTTGGGATTCTGTATTTATTGG
>Ga0255770_10001397_pt1 | contig 22254 bp, 24 predicted proteins | sample 071ome_22_FD_179968 | JGI IMG/M metagenome (GOLD analysis project Ga0255770, IMG submission 179968) | Coastal salt marsh microbial communities from the Groves Creek Marsh, Skidaway Island, Georgia - 071404AT metaG (version 2) | ecosystem: Environmental > Aquatic > Marine > Intertidal zone >...
TGGCTTCTTGTCTGCCCAGTCTGAACGCCGTCGCCGTCTGCATCTGGCTTTTTCTTTTCAGCTAGTGCTTTCATTAGCTCTGCTTTGATTGTTTCAACAGCCATTGCGTTATCACCGTCTTGTGCTTTTTTATACGCTTTCTTTTCTCTGTTGATACCGCCTGCTAGATCTTTAGTCATGTAGTGTTGATCTTTATAATCAATGTCTGGCTCGTTATCATATGCTTCGTCTTGCTCATCGCAGCAGCAAGGTGTTTCGCCGCAATCTTCACAAGGTGCTTCTTCCATTTCAAGATCTTCGTGCTCATGATCTGGCTCGCCTACAATATCACGTAGTCTTTCCATATCCATACGCATCGGCATCATATCTGGCTGTACTGGTTTTGCATCCATGCCTGCATTTTTCATCATGTTAATTAAATCTTCAACATGTTCTTTACCGCTTGCGTTTAAAGAAACATTCATTGTAACTGGATTGCCTTCGTCTTTCATTGGCATTGGCGCAGGCATAGCTCCCATCGGACCTTCCATTGCATCTAATGATTCTAGTAATTTTTTAATATCTGACATTTTAGCCTCCTACGACCGATTTTGTATTTTCTTTCATATCAATATCAGCCGACTCTCCTTGTGGAGCAGCTTCTGCTGGATCATGTCCTCTTTCCTTACGGGCCGCCTCTAGTTCCTTTAGCAGGTCCATTACTCTGTTTCCTGCTACACCGTCTTGGCCGCTTTCGCCACCTAGCTCTTCAGTTGTAAGCATAGGCTCATAAGGTGAGTCATCCTTTTCATCTTGATATTCTTCTCTCGGATCGTTTGCATTGCGTACAATTACGTGTGACTGATCAATACCACAGCACTGTCCTACGTATTCTTGTAATACTTGGCTAGTTGTCGGGTATTCAACTTCAACTTCGTAATATGTTACTTCTGTGTTTTGTAATTGTGGAAAATCTAAAGGACGTTCTTGGATAGGTGTTTTCTTGCCTGCACTCATTTTTGCAACTGAAAACTTTTTCATTGCTGTTTCTAATTGATCAGCAAAGCCTTCTGGCAATACGCCTGCTACGCCTATTTTAAATTCATAGGTTTTTTTAGATTCGTTAAGTATTTCTACAAATGTACTCATTTCAATGATCCTGTTATATAACTTATTTATCTTTATCTAGCCCTTTGAGGCGTTCTAGTAGACTGTTTCTATCAGTAACAACATACCCTTCACCGTTTACTATATCGCCTGTATCCGCAGAACTATCTCTATCCATTTTTTCTTTTTTAAGTTGTAGTTCAATCATTTTTAATTTTTTATCTAGTTTTGCAGTTTTAGCATCAAGTGATGTTTTTAGCATGCCTCCAGCAACTTCAAAAACACGCCCACTATAACGACTTTCAACATTCATACCAAGATCCATTAAGTCTTCGTATGCTTGCATTGCTTTATCTGCAACTTCATTTAATTCTTTGTCAGCTGCTTCTCCCAATCCTTTAACGCTAGGTAGTGCTGCTGCAATTTTATCAAATTCTGCTATGTCTCTAAAAGTTTTTTCTTGTTCTTGAACTTCATATTGCTTTTGATCAGCTTCTTGCGCTTCAGCAGTTTCTATTATTTCTTTTGCGTCTGGCAAGTTTAATAAATCTTCTAGTTTTTTTGTCATAGGACTTTCCATTATATGCTATTATTATTTAGCACATGTTGCATGAACTTTTGATATCTTAAATTAAATTCGTAAGTTTTGTGTACATTTTGTTGCACTGTTGATAAACGATCTTTCCATGACGCAATTTTATCTGCTGATAAAATTAGACTATTTTTTACAACCTCTTTTGACAGTACATTTGTACCTGCTAATACATATATCCATAAATCGTAGCCTGCAAAGCCAAACTTGTAATCAAAGTCTTTAGCAGTAGGCATTCTATATTTGCATAAGTCTTTTATTTGTTTAATTGCATCTGTATCTATTTCTCCACTTGAAACGTAACGCCAAAATTCAGAATCAGTTCTATTACCTTGATAGTGTAAATTTAAAAAATCTTTAAAGTTATCGTACATTAGTCCAACATCATAATTATATTGATATACATTAGATTCGTTATGATTGTATGAAGGTGTTTCTGTAATACTGTCAAAAACAAACTTTATTAGTTGTACTATTGTTGAGTGTATACTTGTTGCTTCTAGCGGTTCTGCAAATGCTGCTGATAACCCTATTGCTAGGCAATTTTTATTCCAAAATTTGTCAAGTCTACCTGTATCAAATTTTAATATTCTTATAGGATCAATGCTGTGTCCTAGTACAGTTTCTATTTCTTCTTGTGCTTTATCTGGTGTTGTAAATCTATCATCAAAAACATATCCGCAACCTATACGTTCTGTTGTTGGTATTTGCCACATCCAGCCAGCTGTTTGTGCCCAAGCAGTTGTCCAAGGTTCAAACTTTTCTTTGCTAGGAATTAAAAAAGGCATAGCACTGTTTACTGGTAAATTGTAACTGTAACTTTGCCATTTGGAATCTGTAAGCACTCTTGCAAATCCTGTTGCATCTATGAAAAAATCACCTTCTATATTTGTATTGTTGTCTAAATCTAAACTAGTAATAAAACCTTGCTCGTTTCTGTTTACAGATTTTACTACGGCATCAATTGTTGTTGCATTAGATCTTTTTGCAAAAAATTGGCCAACTTTGTGTGCGTCAAAATGAAAACTAAAGCTACTATCTATAAATGTTTTACCGTTATAAGGACTATAATCATTATCATACATTATGCCTAAATTAGCACTAGTATGCGTATTACCTTCTAAATATTGTAATGCAAAAAAGTAATCTTTAATACTGGTTGCAGTATCACTACCTCCTAACGGTCCAAAATAATCAGTTCCTGGGCCTGTCCAATCTTTATGCTTTATCCCGTACTTTAGTGTACTACCAGTTTCACGCATAAAATCTAATATGCTAAAATCAACCTCAAATAAATTACCATCAAGAATAGATGTAAGTAAGCCTGTACTGCCTTCGCCTGCTCCTACTATACCTATTTTACTAGATTCGATTACTGTAATTTTATGACTTGGTTGGACTTTGTTTAACATAAATGCTGCAAGCCAGCCTGCTGTGCCGCCGCCCACTATTACTATGTGCATGAAATCTCCGATAAACTGCGTATATTATTTATCTGCGTCTACCGTTGTGAAAAATATCTTCTTCTGTAACAATTCTAAACAGCATTTTATTTTGCTTTGCATAAGCTCTAGCTGCTTCCCATTTTGCTTGATTTACAATCCAATGAGCTTGATTATGCTTAGATCTGCCTAGTTTGTCTTTACGTGCTTGATTACTAGGCTTAACTTCTATTAGCTCTATACGTTGCTTGCCTTTTCTGTCATTATAAACAATAAAAAAGTCAGGAACATAAATTGTGTGCTTTCCACTTAGCGGATTTCTATAAGGTATTCGTATTGCTTCACTTGCCCATTTTGCAACTGCTGGATGCTCATCGCAAAATTTCATAAAGGTAAATTCCCAACCAGATCTATATGTAGGAGTTCTATTACCTATGTATTTCTCAGGGTTTTTTAGATTGAATTTTCCTTGTGCAAAACGTGACATTATACAACGATATTTCTCTGTTCTAATTTAGTTACAGGGTTATCTACACGAAATCCTAGTGTACTAGTTTTACCTCTATTAATATTTAGAATTTGCGCAACAACATTACTAAGCTGAACTTCAGTAAGACCTTTTAATGTGTCAATAATTTTAAAAACAGGAACATCTTCTAATTGTGCTTGTTGTAAAAGAACTACTGCTGTATTTGTTGCAGATATTTCATCAAATCCTCTTGATAGGAAATAACTAATCGCTGCATCTACTTCTTCTGCACTGTAATATATGTCTTTTTGATAGTATTGGTCAAAAAACTTTTTAGTTTTATTTGCACTGTCTACTACACTTTGTCCTGGGTAATCTGATACTGCCATATTATAATCCTTTTATAACGTTACTGCCTATTTGTTGTAATTTTTTATTACCTGCATCTACTGCATCTATTAAATTATTAGTTATTGCTGTTTTTTGTGTGCTAGGTAAACTATTGAACGCATTTAACGTTGTAACTGCAAATCCTGCAACTTGTCCTGTTAAAACTGCTTGATTTGTAAATGACCTTTTTGCGCTTTCATTACTTCTTAAAATACGTGTAACTTCTGATGCAGGAAGGATTTTATTACTACTAGTTGATAATGTAGAAGCATTAGATGCTGCGGCAGGCTTTGGAAATAATATATTAGGGAATCCACCTGGATTTTTTAGCAAGTCACCTATTATTGATCCAGATCCTGGAATAATATCGTTAGCAAATTTAACCAAAGGTCCTGTATCACCGGGTATTTCAGTTGGCTCTTGCAGTCTAATATTCTGTGCAACTGAATATATAGGTCCGTTTTTAAGATAACTATCTGTTAAGTCGTACCCTGTATCTGTGTCAGCAAATCCTGGTGGATCTCCGCTTTCGGTTACTGCTCCTCTACTATATAGGACACTTTCGTATAGAACTGTAATAGCATTTTGTGTAGTTCCTGCGCCGTCTGATGCATCTACGCTATCGTGTTGCCATTTTTCTACTAAAGGATTAACAAGTGTGTAACCGATCCACTCATGTCTTGCTAATTGAAATATCTTAATACTCTTAAAAAAAGGAGTTGCAGGTCCGCCATCTAGTCCATATCTAGGTACACTTTCTCTGTATTTGTCTCTTGGACCAAAATCCTTAGGCGTGCCTGCTGAGCCAAATTTACTACCATCTTTAAAATAATATCTGTAGTATTCTTCAAGTAGTTTAGATGTAATACCTACATTGTCATCATGGAAAGCAATATTAATAGGATCATAATCAATCCTAGTTTGCATGTGTTTAGTTCTATTGTATTGTTTCTTTGTTTCTATTGTTGAGCTATAGCTAGGTAAATCTGCTGTTTTAACAAGAACATTGATAACTTTATTATACTGTGCTGTTGTACTTGCAAATTGTCTTGCTTCGTCAGTAAGTTCGAAACTTACATGATAAAGGAATTTAACTTTTGGAGCCCAGTCGAATCCGCCCTTTGTATAAAGGTTGTGAGCATGACGTGCATCTCTAAGGTTTTGTCTATCTACTACTTGTTGTGCCATACTAATATTTATCTATATTTAAAAGTGCGTATAATAAGTAAAAAGGAGGCTACAAACGTAACCTCCTTTAATAACAGGATAGATGCTTTAATTAGAATTAGCTCTGGCCAGTAACTAGAACCTGAGGTCCGTCTGTACCGCCTGATGCTCTTCCTACTGAGTCGCCAACACCGCCGCCAATTGCGCCGCCTGGCTCTGTTTGTATAGCATTATCGTAACGTATAGTCAGTGAAATTGTAACTGGATCGTTAGTTGCATATGCTAGTGAATTATAGTTTGCTGCTTCAACATAGCAACCAACTAGTTCATATCTATCTAGAACGTTTGCTTCTAAGTTTCCGTTACCACCGTCTAAGATTTCAATTTTTGTTTTAAATTTGTATGTGCCGCCTGCTGCTGCTGATGCTTGCTCGAAGAAATCGAACTGCTTCTGTAACTGCTGTCCAACTACACGTTGAATGTTATTATTAACATCTTCACGCAATGTTAGTGTAATTGGATCCCAAGTGTGTTTACCAGCTAGGTAACTTCTTGAGTTATAAGCGTCAATTGTAATTTGTTCAAATGTCAAGTTAGGTCTTGTAACATCTACAACCTGACGTGTCATTTCTCTAAGGTCAGCACCTGCTCCAAATCCTTCTAGGATTACACGGAAGCGATACTGTAGTTTTGGCATCAACAAGCTCTGGTTACTGCCAGCGCCTTCTGTTGGGACCGAAATATTGTTTAATGATGTGATTGGCATTCTATCCTCTCCTGTTCACAAGTATTTATCTAATAACTGGTGCTATTTTTCAAGCACCAGTTATGTGCGTAGTTTTTAGCCAAGTGCAGCTATTTCACCTGTATTTTTCAAACGCAACGGAATGTAAATAAATTCAATTGCCTTGACTGGTTCAATCGCAATATCTAAGTATAGCTCGTTACGATCAATTCTTGCAGGTGTGTTGTTTGTTTCATCACATACTGCAATAAAGTCGTATATTGCTCTTAGACTTACTAACTCTAGCAAGAATGCATCTGCTGCTGCTTTAACTTGATCTCTTGTGATCTTATCGTTTGGTTCAAACAAGTAAGGTCTTGCAAGTAACTCAAGTTGTCCACGCATGTAAACAGTTAAACGTGCAACGTTAATTCTGTCTAGCGCACTTGCATTTCTAGCACGAGTTTTCTGACCAAATACAACTAGTCCGCTACCACTAATAAATGTGATTGGGTTAATTGCGTTTGAATACAGTGTATCACGCTGTCCTGTGTTTAGTGCGACACTCTTGAACTCGCCTTCGCTTGTTACATAACCTGTAGCACTTGCGTTTGTAACGCCACCGCGTCTTGTACCTGCTGGTGCAAACCATGGATAAGCAACTTGGTCGTTTAGTACAAGTGTACGTAGCGCCATGTGACTTGGTGGAACAACAATGTTGTTACCTTCGTTATCACTTGTAAATCCAGCTGGGTAGTAAATGCCTAAATACTCATCTCTTGAAACAAGTCCTCTGTCATTGTCTTCTACTGCTAGGTTAACGTTAGTTGCCCACTCGTTAAGCGAAGTTGCATCAGGTGTTAAGCGGAACGGTGTATCACCAACAACAAATGCTGTTAAGCGTCTGTCGTAGTTTAGTGAAATCATTTCACCGATTAGCTCAGGATAACCTGGGCAAGCAATAATATTAAACTGACGTGATTCTTCGTCACGTATGTCTTGGTTGCTGTTTACTTCAGCTTGTAGTGATTGTGTTACACTCTTACGCTGTGCATGACGTCCAAATGTGCCTGAACCGTCTGGCTGGTTGCCTGAGTCAGTTACCCAACGGTGTGGATAGTAACTTTGCATTGATTCGTCTGCATTACGATCGTTAGTACCACTTACGTCAATGTAGTTACGCTCAAAACGTTTTACGTTAAAGCCAGAACGTCTTAGGTTCCAAAGCAACATACCTTTTGGATATAGTGCTGGATCTGGAGCATCTGGATCTAGATAATCATTTGAAAGCATATCTACAATATCAGCTGCATCTTCATCTGAGCCTGCTATAGACCAACGTGCATCTGCAAATAGTACACCGTTTTCTGATGTTTGATCAGTTTTATCAACTAGTGCCCATTCGCCGTTTGCGCCCCAACGATAAATTGTTGGGAAGTTTTCAATATCAGCTGTGTCAATCCAAAGATCACCTGTTGCTAACGCATTACCGTTGCTTTGTGTTGTTGGTTCTGAAGCTGCTACGATAGGACCTGCTGGATCTGTAAGACCTGTGCCGTCACCAAAATCATAGTTTAGGTATCCTGACCAAGAACTACCGTCGTGGATCATAATATCAATTTCGTCAACAACCGAACTATACCATAGTTCACCTTGTGGTGCTAGTGCAGTCGGAGCATCATCGTCTGCTGTGTAAGTTAATACTCTCCAGTTGCTTCCTAAGTACTGCGCTGGTGTAGTTGTATTATCTGTGCCAAATGCATACATTAGGTTCAATGTAGTTGTTGCTGCATTGTCTGGATCATAAGGAGCAAAACCTGCTATTGCAAGGTGTCCTGATGTATCTGTTAGATGAATATCACCGCCACCTGTGTGTTCGATAATAACTCTGTTTTGTCCGTCTACACTTGCAACAACACTTGTTAATCCTGCGCTGTTGATTGCACCTGCAAAATCATCAGCATCTGCTGTAGTTCCGCTACCGTTAAATGTTACAGTTTTTGTTGATCCAAATGCATTCGAACCTACTACTGTTTCTTTGATATCAAAACTTACGCTTGCTGCTGCTAGTTGCGCTGCAATTTTAGCACTTTGGATTTTGGTTGTGCCTGTTGTGCTTCTGCGGAAGATTTTATATGTAGCTTCTACAGGAACTGTGTCACTTACGTTTGCATTTACATACAAATCACCAATTGCAAGATTCTTACCGCCACCAGTTCTATCTAACTGGTATAGTGCTTCTTCTTGCTTATCGTATAGTGGTGCTGGTTGAGTTTCCCAAAGTTTTGTATCTTCGTTCCACTGTTTTACTGTAAATGTTGCACCACCGTTTGGAGGTGTTGTTTGCATCCAAACTGAACCAGTTGGTCTTGGTTCTGCATCAGATGTTTTATATGTTGGTACGCTTGTGTGCGGAGCAACTGTTACTAGCGGAGCATAATATGTTCCAGCTGTAAGACCGACTGCTGTAAGCAATGATGCGTCAGATGCAGGAGCTGCATCAATCTCTACACTATCAGCTGTTGTGTAAATTTCCAAAGCACCGTCAACTGCTGCTGCTGTTACACCTGCGGTTGCCAAGTTTACATTAGCGTTAATGTCAGCTGCTAGTTGGGTTACAGTTACGCCTGTAGCAGTGACCACTTCACCGTCAATACTCAATTGGTCACTTGCTGTAACAGTTGGAGAGTTTACTGTGCCTCTTAAAGCCGCCCAAGCACTTCTCCAAGCGTCTGTACCTACTTCTACCCATGCACCTGCTGTGTTCTTATACCACAATCTGTTCATTGTTGTTACAGCAACTAGTGCATAATCACCAATAGCACCTACAGATGTTTTTGGTGTATAGTCGCCGCCAGCATAGTCAACTACTTGACTTGTTGCAACAATAATGATCGGTTCTTGTGATGTAAAGCTCTGGCCTCCAGTTGTTGTGATTGAAGCGCCGTTCCACTCTTTAACACCTACATTTGTGTTAAGTGTATCAAACCAGTATGTACCGTCTGCTGGCTCACCACCTGGAGGTGTTGCGCTTGCTTCAAGTTTTGTTAGGTCGATATCTGCTCTGCAGACGTATACTCTGTTAGTTACGCCGAGTAATGAATATGCAGTTTGTAAGCCATATTCGTTAAGCTCTCCTGCATGAATCATGTTGCCGTTATTGTCTGAGTAGAATAACGGATCTCCGAAAGTTTCTACAAGTTCTCTTTGACTTGTAATAAGGTAAGGTCTGCCTTGATTTACTGTTGTCGTACCTTCTGCTACACCGGCTCCACTACCTTTTACTTTATTAGCAGCCGTTGCAACAAATATCATTGGTACGGTACCAGCAGCCGCCGGAGTGTAAAAACTCTCGTCGATTACATTGACCTCTACACCTGGTGATACTAATGCCATTTTATTTCTCCTATAGGACGGTTTGTGTATTACATGTATTTATTACTTTACAAGAAAAATATAGTACAAAACCCCCTTAAAAAGGGACCGAAAAGGTGAGGTAAATACAGTATGAGACCTTTGTGCGTGTGTGGCAAAAGACCTGCTGCAATAAATTATTATAAAGATGATAAAACTTACTATAGAAAGTTTTGCGAAAGGTGTTTACGCAACGGAGTAAATCACGGTATACCTAAATGGGAACAAAAAGGTTATAAGAAAAAAGATACTTGTGAAAAATGTAATTATACGAGTAAACACCAAGAACAGTTTAACGTATACCACATGGACGGAGACTTAAATAATTGCCGTCCTAGCAATCTTAAGACAATTTGCGCAAATTGTCAGCGTATTCTTCAAAAAGAGGGAGTTGCGTGGCGACAGGGAGACTTACGCCCTGATTTTTAAATATTGTTTTGATTAAGATATCTACATTTCTTTTTAATCTAGATAAGTCGCCATTGTTGTCAATTGTATAATTGCACATCCATTGTTCGATGCTCATTGAGCTAGGATCTTCTTTAGGCAAGTGATCAGTGCGATCTACCCAAATAGCGTAATCAAAAATTTCTTCATTTTGCATTGCAAAAAATTCACGCTTATTTCGAAGCCCACAATAAATGTCATGCTTTGCAAACAAGTTTCGTCCTAGTCGTGCTAAGTCGTCCTTACAATAATCATGAATCATATTATACCATTCGGTGCGGTGATTATGTCTATCTGTATAGCACTCTTCTTCGTTAGCATAACCGTACTTGTCTTTTAGATCGTTGTAAATAAAAAGTTCTGAACAAAATTTTGAAGATGATTGAAAAGTATATCCGTATTCATTTAGCATTTCACAGACAGTGTCTTTGCCGTGTCTGCCATGTCCTACGACTAAAAGTTTGGGTAATCTCATTTACAAATCCTTTATAATATAGTTATTATATAAGAATTTTACTCCAATGTCAACCGTTTTTTTATTAAACTTACAACACGTTTTGACAAAACTATTTCATAATGATTTCTGTCAATTTCTAAATATTCTACATCGTTTCTGCAAGTCATGCTTGATTGGGTAACAATACCGTCATTGGCTCCAGTAATCCAAGGAACATCGCCTACAGTTGTTACAACTTGTAACCAAGGACATTTTATTTCTATTTTTCTACTATTTCTTATAAAACTACTGTGTGTTGTAATATCTTGAAATAACTGATAACCAGGATTTAACATAGCACCCCAAGTTGCAATCTCACTACCGTTAAAAGGTGTTGCTAAACTAATAACACCCTGAACTGCGCCAAATTCTTGCTGCAAATATGTTGCGTATACTCCACCTAAACTGTGTGCTATAATATAAAACGGACCATCTTCAAACTCTAATGTTTCTATCATAGAGTCTAAGTTTTCTTTGGCTGTTGTATTTTTTTCGTAGTTTAAATAAATTGGATCTTTAGCACGGATGCTTTTTTGTATGAACGCAAAGCTACGTTCACTTGCTGTTGCACCATGAATGTAAACAACTCTCATGTTACCCAATCAAGAAACTATAGCCTGTTCCGCCTGATACTTGCGTTGAAACTTCAGTTTCTAGCTTTTCCATCTCTTGTTGTGCTTCTGCTTTTAGTGCGTCACCGTTTAGTGTTGATCCACCTTGTGGGCCAGCAATAGTAGCAAACTTTGAACGTGCTTCGCCTAGCATATATTTGCAGCCTGCTAGTGTATAATCTTTTACCCACTGTTTAGCAAGATAGTCGTCTAATATTTGTGCATCTGGTCTGTAGTTGTAACAAAATAACAAAAGTGTTTCTTCTGCTCTAGGACGTTGTAATAGTGTTAATTTTTTTGTTGTTGAATTCCAAGTAAACTCAATAAAACTACCAAACATTCTTCCTACTAGTTCTTGATGTTGTGAGAATAAATCGTATGTAGCTAAGCCACCCATTTTAGAACTAGATAGCAAATATGTGTTTGTATAAGCTAAGTTAAACGGTTCAAATAGACTGCCGCCATCGCCGCCGCCTGTTCTTGATCCAATTGATCTTCTAAATAATTTTCTTACTTCTACCACTTCATTTGGTAGTGTATATTCGTTCTGGTCTACTACTGTAGGCATAAACATATAAGATTCTTCTACACTATTATCAGAACGCTGCCTAAAACGTGTAAGTGCTTTGGTTAAAGCAGTCTCATAATGTATAGGATCCAATTCTACATCAACCATGCCACCGCCTAAAAATGCATGTACATAGTCAAATACTTCTTGTTTTTGGGTTGCGATATCAGCCATATATATTCTCCACATAGTATTTATCGTTACGATAAATATGTATATGCCAAGACTATCATTATATAAACCAGAACGCGGAGCAGATTACACATTTTTAGATAGACAAATCTTAGAAATGTTTACTATTGGTGGAACTGATATCAACGTTCACAAATACATCGGAAGTACTAATCCTGCTGAAGGAGAAGGTACCGCTGTTAATCCTACATATGCAACAGAGTCGGAAACAAACATACAAGACTTACTGTTTTTAGAAAATCGAGATCGTAAGTACGATCCTGATATTTACTCAATGCGCGGAATATACAATGTACAAGATATTGATTTTGATCTTAGCCAATTTGGATTGTTTTTAAGTAACGATACACTTTTCCTTACAATACATATTAATAGTAGTGTTAAGACGCTTGGTAGAAAAATTATGAGCGGGGATGTTATTGAATTGCCGCATCTTAAAGATGAGTATGCTGCTAATGACTATGAAATGTCTCTGAAACGATTTTATGTTGTAGAAGATGTAAACCGCGCAAGCGAAGGTTTTTCGCCTACTTGGTATCCGCATCTTTACAGATTAAAATTAAAGCAAATATACGACGGACAAGAATTTAAAGATATTTTAGATCTTCCAGCCAGTGAAGATAATGATACAACACTGCGTGATATGCTTTCAACTTATGAAAAAGAAATGCAAATTAATAATGCCGTTGTGCAACAAGCAGAAGCTGATGCTCCTCTAAGTGGATATGATATAAGTCACTATTATTCTGTTGCATATAACGACGACGGTACTGTTAATTTAAACACAGCTGACCAAACAGAATTAGATGCAAGCAATATAAGCAACGATGCATCAGAAATTACTAATCGTCCGGAACGCGAAGGGTATACTGGATACTTGTTAGGAACCAAAGATGCACCAAACGGAGCACCTTACGGAATGGGAAATAGTTTTCCCAGAGTTAATCAACAAGGTGATTATTTTTTAAGGACAGATTTCTTGCCAAACAGACTATTTAGATATGACGGTAGAAAGTGGGTTAACCAAGCAACAGATGTTAGAATGACAATGACTAACGATATTGTTAGAAGAACTTACAAAACAGACTTTATTAACAACACAAATACAAATACAATCGATGGCGAAGAGATTCCAGAAAGACAAAGCCTGTCAAAAGCACTTAAACCTAAGGCGGACAACTAATGCTATACTTTTATGACGGACAAATTAGAAGATATATTACACAAATAATACGGCTGTGTAGTAACTTTTCTGTAGATATGGACGGAACAAAAAAACAGGTTCCTGTTATGTACGGAGATTTAACAAGACAAGTTTCAAATATTATTAGAGACAACAGTGAAAATAAACTTCCAAGTGCGCCTCGTATGGCTGTTTATATTACTGCATTAGAAATGGACAGAGATAGATTAGCAGATGCGACATATGTAAGAAAAACAAATATTAGAGAACGTGCTTATGATGAAACAAATGAAGAATATTTAAACTTTCAAGGAAAAAATTATACGGTTGAACGTATAATGCCAACACCTTACTTGTTACGAGTAAATGTAGATATATGGTCAAGCAATACCGATCAAAAATTACAAATACTTGAACAGATATTAGTATTGTTTAATCCTAGTTTAGAAATACAAACTACAGACAATTACATAGACTGGACAAGTTTAACTGTTGTCAATTTAGAAAATTTACAGTTTACTAATAGAAGTATTCCAGTAGGTGTAGATAGTGAAATAGATATTGCAACACTTACACTTACTGCACCAATTTATATTAGTCCGCCTGCAAAAGTAAAACGTATGGGTGCTATTACAAATATTATTACAAGTATGTTTGACGAATCTAGAGGTACTATTGACTTAGGAGAAAGTTTCCCTGAGCTTAGTGCATACGACGATTACCCAACTCCGGGTGCTGTTGTAGGTTCGTTTGGCAGTGCAGCACAAACAGAAGTTAATGATCAAATGGCAAATGCAAACTATCAACGTATGGGTGTGTATGTGTCAGGCAATACTGCACAGATTATACACAGAGGTGCAGTAGGACAATATAGCTGGAGAGGATTGTTTGAAAATCTTCCAGGACCTTATTCAGCAAACGTGTCAAGAATTTTTCTTACAAATAAAAGTAGTGATGTTTTAATTACCGGTACTATAGGTATCAACACACTTGACGAAACGCAACTAATAATAAATTGGGATATAGATAGTTTTCCTGACGATACAGTAATTACAGGTCCAACGGGTGACAGAACTAGTATAGATTATATTATAGATCCGTTAAGATTTAATCCTACATCTGTAAAAACTTCCGGTACTAGACTATTACTATTAGAAGCAATTGGTGATCCAGACAACACTAATGCGGCGCCGGCATGGGCAAATGCTGGAGGTGCTAACTTTGTTGCAGACGCTAACGACATTATTGAATGGGACGGTTCAAATTGGCACATAGTATTTGATAGCAGCGAAACAACAGATGTTGTTTTTACTACTAATCTAAATACCAGTAAACAATATAGATTTACTGACGGTACTTGGTTCGAAAGCGTAGACGGCGAATATCCAGTTGGTACTTGGAGAATAGACCTGTACGGCTAACTACATATATGAGCAACAAAATCATATGTAGTGGCGCACTATTTTATGCACTAGAAACAAAAAGATTCTTGTTATTACATCGTGCAAACGGAAAACGTAATAACATGTGGGGTCTTGTAGGTGGGACAAACGAAGATGCAGAAACACCTTGGCAGGCCCTACAAAGAGAAATTAAAGAAGAAATCGGATCCTTACCTAAAATTAAAAAAACAATACCTCTAGAAACATTTATATCAAATGACGAACAGTTTTTGTTTCACACATATCTGTGTGTAATTGATAAAGAATTTTTACCTATATTAAATGAAGAACATAACGGGTATGCTTGGGTAGAATTAGGTAAATGGCCAAAACCTCTACATCATGGGTTGCGTAATACACTAACTAGTAAGACAAACTTAACAAAGCTAGATACAGTTTTTAAACTTATAGGATATATGTAATGCAAGGTAAAGTAATTCAACATAAATGGGGTAATGAATTAATATGGGCTGATACAGAGTCTTACAAAGGAAAGATTCTTGTGTTTAATGATCCAGGTAGTCAGACACCTATGCAGTTTCACAAAGAAACTAATAAAACTTTTTTTGTAAACACAGGTGCATTTAAACTAAGACATATTGACACAAACGACGGACAAATGTACGATGTTGAACTTACAGAAGGTAGCACCTTTTTTATAAATACATTAAAGCCATATCAGCTTACGTCATTGAATGCTCAAAGTAGTATTTCTGAAGTTAGCAACGGTGTGGAAAACGATGTATATTATATTGTACCCGCGGAAGTTAAGGAATAAAGATGCTACCAAAGCTAAGAAAAGAATCTAAGTTTTTACAAGATGTTAAAACACTAAGAGATGAAATTAAAAAAGTAAAGAACGAATCTCTTAAAGAAGAATGTACAAAACTTGTTAATAAATTAGTTGACCTTGCAGATCTTATTGATGTGGGTCATACTGCTAACCCAAACGGTCATATTAAACCTGGCCTAATGCAAGATTCAAGAACACAAATGTCTATCATAAGACAAACTGTTAGACGTAAACTTGATGATTACAAAAGAGGTTAAATTACACTCAATCTTTTAAGTGTTATAGCACCTACCATTGATGCGTGTGACTGGCATTGATATCTATAGTTGCCAAACAATGTCTCACGTATTCTCCAGTAAAGTACTCCGCTTGATTTTCCTTGGGCACTTGCTCCTGTACTTACAGTACCGTCTGGTGCAACATGTACAAGGCCGGTGTTGTATGCTGTACCCGAACCGTCTTGTATTTCAAACGGATGTCCAGCTACATTAGTTAAATCAAATGCTATTGTTGTTCCAGATAATGCATAAATTGTAGGATTGTCACCCTGGTAATGTGAATCAAATGTATATGCTGTTGCACCAGTATTGTCAACTCTTAACATTGCAATTGCTGGTTCGTATATATCTGCAACAGAAATTCCTGCTGCTGTCGCATCGTCAGTTCCGCTAAAAGTTGAGCTTCCGCCTTCACCGCCAGAACCTGTATAAGCAATTGTTAGTGTATCTCCGCTAACCGAAGTTGAAATATCTGTGCCACCGGCAATTGTTAGATTGTCTGTTGTGCTATCTGCTGTTGTAGAACCTGTATCGCCTGTGATAGTTGCCCAAAGATTCTGTTCAACGCCACCACCGCCGTCGCCGCCGGTGCCTGTGTAATTAATTGTTAAAGTATCATCTGTAATACTTGTGGCAATATCGGTGCCACCTGCTATTGTTAAAACATCAGCTGTTGTATTTGCACTTGTCTGTCCTGTATCTGCATCAATTTGTGTCCAAATGTTTTGTGCTACTAAAGGTGCTGATGCAGTTACAACATTCCATGCTATACCATCCCATTGCCATGTTGTGCCTCCGGATGTATATACATCGTTTATTTCTGGTGCGCTTGGAAAATCAAATTTGGCCATAATCTATCCTTTTTTATATTTATCCTGCGTTTAAACTTGTATTTGTAATCGATGCTGTTGTAGTAACTGGTTGTTTTCCGTATCTACTGTATAACATTCTATTTGGTGATCCCATGATAGATACTGTATAAGCATCATAGTCATTATCTAGTCCTGTGCTATATAATACAGGTTTAGCATCATTTGTAATTGTTTCTAGTAATTTGTCTGTAGTAATATAAGGTTTAACTTGACAATGCAAACACAATACACCTGCAACCTGTGGTGCTGCCATTGAAGTTCCGCCTATATTTGCTAGATTGTACGTGCCGTCGTAATCTCCTGTAGAACTACCAAACACCGTTACATTGCTTGCTGAACTAATAATATCAGTGCCAGGTGCCCAAATATTTACTCCAGGTCCTTTACAACTACTTCCAGCAGTTTTATCTCTTGCAGTACCTGCATCATCTTCAGTGGCGCTGTCTATATTTCCTGTCATAAAAGCACGTAATGAATAAGGACTGCTACCTCTATGATATGCTTCTTGTCCGCCTCCCAAATCAACAGTGTTATCATAATCTGCGCCAGTAGGAATATCAATTTTATGATAGTTATTTCCTGAGGCAATGCACACATGTACTCCTGCATCTATAAGTTCTTCTATATCTACATCTACACTTGCTACTCTTACTGGAATGTTTCTAAATTGTGTGAATCCGTCACTTAGTAAGGGTACTATTCCATATTGTCCCCAAAGTTGGAATCCACTTTCTCCTGCATAATTCCACGGTATACCTCTATATACTCCTCCTGTTGGATTAGTTTGAAAGCGTGTACCCGAATAACCCCAACTCATGTTAACAACAGTTGGACGCTTGTAACCTGTAACAGGATCAACTGGCTTGTTGTTGTGCCATTCTTTAATTGTGTCAAAACAATCACTAACAGGTATTCCTCCGTTAGGATCTGTTGGTCCTTCTAAGCCGTCTACTTTCATTGCGTATATTGCTGCACCTTTTGCAAACCCGTAAGTTTTGCCTGCACTTATTCCTGCGCAATGTGTGCCGTGTCCGTGATAGTCTGTATAGTGATCTGCTGGCATTGTTCCTGGTAGACCGCTTGCTGCGTACCAATCAAGTTCTACAAGCCTGCTAACTCCTTCACTATCGTGTAGCTCTGGATGATCTGCTTGTATGCCAGTATCTTGTATTACAATATCTACACCTGTACCGTCTAGTGCATATTCATAGTTCTGATCTGTAGGGTTAGAACCGGCACCGTAAATATTTGTTTCAGCATTAACTCTGCGTAAGCCCCAATTAGCTCTTCCATTATCAGGATCAGAGGTTTTAGTAAAATCAAATGTTTGAGTTAAGTTTAATCCTATTTTTATATCGTCTCTATGTTGTGGCGGAATTTCAACTTCTAACACTCTTGGGTCATTGCGTAATTCTGCTGCTTCTTCGTCAGTAAGCATCCAATGTGTCATACGCTTTGATCCTGGTCGCGGATTTGCTACAAGCACTGATCTAGCAGGTATTGGACCTGCGCCTGTTTCGGCAGCAAGTTCTGCATCAAAGGCTGCTAAATCAACATCTTTGTTTACAATAACAATATATTCTTTTTCAGTCATAACTTACCTTAAACTATCGGCTCTGTACTCACAATAACCCACGAACCGTTTACATACATTTCAGGACGATTATTTTGAGAGTTATAAATCAAATCGCCGTTCACTGCTGCAATTGCATCTCTTCCAGTGTCGTCAAAACTTGGTAATCTAAAAGGTCCGCTAGTTACAATCACTCCGTCTGGAGCAGTTAATGTAAGACTGCTTGCACTTTCAAGCACAGCAGCACCAACACCGCTGTTAGTAAAACTCGGTGCTGTGACACTATTAAATGTTACATCATCTGTAGTGTTAAGATCTTGGTCGTATGTAGCGCCGCCGCCACCAGTTGCAGCAATAGTAATTGTATTTCCTGCATCATCTGCGGTAAGTGTTACGTTGGAACCTGCTACAAAAGTAAGTTCGTCTGCACTATCACTGGGCGCAAGTGTTGTTGTGTCTACAGTAAATTGTGTAAATGCATTTGTCTGCGGAACACTAGGCTGCACCCAAAATTCGTCTCCTGATTCATCATCTGACCTAATGTAAAGTACACCTGTCGAATTGTTAAACCAAATATTACCTACTACTGGTTCTTCTGGTGCTGTTTCACCTACTGCAATACTTGCTGCTTCTGCTGCACCTCCGCCAGGTTCAACAACAGAAATAGTGTTACCCATATTTAAATGTCTAGAACAATAATAGTATAGTGTAGTTGGAGTATCTGCTGTAACTAATAAAAATACTTTACGTTCTGTTGCCGCAGCAAACTTTGAACCGTTATAAATTTCTTTTGTAACTTCTTTGCCGTCTAGTTGATACTTAACATTTGTTTCGTACACAGTGCCTGCGCCTAGTTCCCCGTTAGGATCGTCTGCACTTAAATTAATCGGATGCTGATTGTTTGCTCCACCTTCTGGATTTGGATAGTACTCGTTAGTTTGATTGCTTTGATCAAACACATAGGTATATCCCATAACCATTTGTAATTCAGGCTTGTAAACACCACTAAGAATATATTTGTTGCCTGTATCAACTCCTTGCGGACCAGCTACTGTAACTGTATACTCTAAACTTGCAACACCGTTTGTGCCAAGTATTGTGGATATGTTAGCATCACTTACAACAGTAAATCCGCCTCGATTGTTTCCGTCATACAGACGAAGTGTGTTTTCATCTCTGTTAAAAAATATTTCACCACTAGCCCCTACGATTCTATTTAAAAAATTCTCATCGCGTGGAATAATTCTGATACTGTTTGTAATAGATTGTGCCATATGATAGTTACTCCTACTATGTATTTATTCAAAAAACATTTGCAGCCACACTTGGTTAGCATAAGTAGATATATGCACAATCACGCTTTTAGTAACTTCTTTTGCTGTCAAGATAACTTTCTTGTCAATCCAGACAAGGTAGTAGACCTTGCTGGTACTTTAGAATTTATTCCTTCAGAAGTACATCCAGGAAAGCGAACTGAAAACTTATTTCAAATTAATGATACTTGTAGAGAGTTTGCTACTTATTTTGCAAAGCGTATAGCAGACGATGTATTTCCAGGTATGTACAACATGCTGATAGACATACGTTTTCATATGAATGATGTGTACGATGATGAAATGTGCAACAAAGGATGGATACACAACGATCCAGCATCTGTAGCCGGTGTTTTATATTTAAACAAAGATACAAGAGATTTTGATACAGGTACTAGTATGTTTGACAAAGTATCTCTAGGAGGATTTAAAAATCCTGATGTAAAATCTAGGAATGATTTCAATTTAAATAAAATTGTATCAGACCAATACAAAAAAGACTTAGAAGACAACCACAGCCATTTTTATGAAACGTTGCGTAGTGGCAACAAATACAACAGATTAATTGCATATGACTCGAGTATTTGGCATAGACCTAACAACTACAAAATGTCCAACGGAGAAAATAGATTGTCTATAATTTTCTTTATTGAAAAATATGAATTCCAAAAACACAATAGTATGCTTAAGGTGCAGCCAACTTGGAGAGATGTATGATTATAAAAAGCGCAATGTTTAATGTGCCAATGTATAAATTTAAGGCACGTAATCATAAACTAATTAAAGAATACTTTCAAGATGAACTTATTGCAAATTTACCACCTAAGCCGAATGTAGATAATCTTAAATTATACAGTGATTATTTTGGTGGCATAAAATCATTAGGTAAAGAAGTTTATGATTTGTATCAAGAAGACTTAAACGCATTCCATATTAAAGCAGGATTTAATACAAAACTTAACTGGGCTAATAAGGTACACGCATGGTATAACATCGGTTACGAAGGACATATGCAAGAAGAGCATGATCATATTGGTGGATTTCCTAGCACAATTTTTAGTGCTATACACTATGTAGTTTTTAATAAAAACGAACATACCCCTACACAATTTTTAAATCCTATTCACTCTTTATTCTGGGGTAATACTCAAAATACATATCTTAGTGATAATTTGCCTAATGACTGGCAGAACAGGCAATATTTACCCGATGTAGAAGAAGGAGATATGATATTCTTTCCGGCATTTATTAGACATAGTGTTCCTATGCAAACTTCTTCAATGTTACGTGCTACTGTTGCCTTAAACATAAACACCCACGAGGCTCCAAACAATGCAATTTAATTTAATTAACAGCCTTGCGGAACAAGAAAACATTTATGAATTTGAATGTTTTCCTAACTGGATGATAGAAGCAGGTGTTGAGCAATTCAAACACTTTGGGTTTGAATACGGGCATCACGGAGACACACTAAGTGACGGTAAACCGTATTTTGGTAAAATGTTATTTTTGTTAGAAAGCAACCACGATATACAAAAGCCACACATGGTAATGAATTTGTGTGATGCAATTAAATATAAGCTGTTACCAGAAATAGATCCAAACGGAAAATTTGAAGGCTGGCAGCGTATTGCTGTTAACGGACAAATGCCTGGACAAAGTCCTGAAAAGCATGTAGACTCTGAAGAAAACGATCTTATTTGGACTGCTGTATACTATGTTACAGATAGTGACGGTGATACTGTGTTTTACCAATCAAAGAAAAATCCGGATAATGAGATATATCGATCCAAATATAAACAAGGAAAAGTTGTTGTATTTCCAGGAAGGTACTTGCATCAAGCACATAGTCCTACAACAGATTGGCGTGTTTCAATAGGAATTAGTTTTATGTTTAATACAAACATTAATAAAAAATTAAAGGTTGATGTAAAATGAGTGTAGAAAAACTAAATTTATTTCCGTCTCATGTTTACAAAATAAAATGCTCTAATCATGAAAAGATTAAAGATCATCTAATGAAATTTGTATATCCAAAATTTAAAGAAAACGGGCCTAACGGTGGTGCCCAAAGTATTTTTACTGATTACATACCTAGCAGTGGAGCAATGGTTAATTGGGAATTTTTGCACAAACTGTACTTGCCTGATATAAAAGAGCTACTTACGGAAATAGGGTTTGACTTTAGCGTTTGGCAGATGAGGCAGCGTAGTTGGTATAACTTTAGTACTGACAATACAGAAGAATGGAAGCATGATCACGTGGGCGGCAGCAGTACTATCAATTGGAGTTATGTACACTATGTACATTTGGAGGAAGAAAACGCAGGAACTATTTTCTTCAATCCAGATTCAAAAAACTTAAGAGCGTTTTGTCCAACTAAAGACCTTGCTTACTTACCAGATATGTATTTGTATGAAAGAGAGCAACCTCAAGTAGAAGAAGGAGATATATTATTGTTTCCTAGCTGGTTAGAACATAGTAGTCCAGCACACCGCGAAAATAGGTTGCGAATTACTGTAGCCTGTAATATAATGTTAAAAACGCCCAACGACACAGACGGCTATTAGGAGATATAATGAGAGTAGATGACGATTTAGCTGGTATAAATATGAACCTCGAAGATAAACAGGTAGGTGTTTATATTTCAAAATTAAATGACTTTGTATTCAAGTCTTTACAAAAAGAAGCATTAGATGGTATCGAAAATGTACAGAAGTCTTCAGGAAAACGCCGACACGATTTACTAGACATGTTTGAAGAGGATTATCCTAAAGACATGTTTTTCCAGATGCCTAATAAGTCAAGACAAGCACTTGAAAATGAAGTTATAAACAAATCGTGGCACTATCTAAATTTGTATCCTGAAATGTTGTCAAAAATGATGGTAAGTGATATTGAAGATTACACAGACGGAGAATTATGGATTGAAAGAAATTGGATTAACTATCAAAGACCTACAGAATTTTTACCTCTGCACTTGCATACAGGATTATTAAGTTATGTAGTATGGACTTATATTCCGTTTAATTTAGATGATAACAAATTAGGTGCTAATGCATTTAGTGCAAGCAAAGACAGAGTAGGTAAATTTGAATTTGTTTATAACAATTCTTTAGGAAATATAAGAACGCTTGATTTGCCTGTGGATAAATCTTGGGAAGGAAGAATTGCTATTTTTCCAGCAGAAATGTATCACCAA
>Ga0255770_10001398_pt1 | contig 22251 bp, 10 predicted proteins | sample 071ome_22_FD_179968 | JGI IMG/M metagenome (GOLD analysis project Ga0255770, IMG submission 179968) | Coastal salt marsh microbial communities from the Groves Creek Marsh, Skidaway Island, Georgia - 071404AT metaG (version 2) | ecosystem: Environmental > Aquatic > Marine > Intertidal zone >...
TCACGACCGATGCCCAAAAGTAATTCGAGAATCGCTTCGCCCCGACCACTGGGTCCACGTACACGACGTCGTTGACGATTTTCTTAAACTCGTCTCCCGAATCGCTCTTGTTGCTCTCGTCGCCTCCAAACATCGCGTTCACTCGCACCGAAGACGAGGACGACGAAGACGATCTCTTCGTGAACGCGCTCGCGCGGCGACCCGAGGAGATCGTCATCAGCGGTGACGAAGACGCCGGTGTCGTAATCATCATTTTCGCGCTGCTTTTGGTATTCATGCTGTTGCTGCTAATCATGGCGTTCGTCGTTGCTTTTCTGGTGGCTCTTCGCGTGGCGGTGCTCGCCGTCGTCGCGCAGCTCGACAACACCGCGGAGCGGGTGGAGACTCCCATCGCTGACATCTCGAATATTATTTTCGGGTGCGTGAATGTATATCTTCTTTTTGTGGGTGAGAGGCGTTTTGGATACGGAAATTTTATAATTTAGGGTTTTAAAGAAAAAATGTTACAACACAACAAAAAACACAACAAAACGTGACTCTCTTGCTCTCTCTCTCTCTCTCTCTATGTTCCCTCGTTATCGTTCCTCCCGTCGTCGTCGTCGTCATCGTCGTCGTCGTCGTCGTTTGATTACAAGTGCAACTCCTCCGGTTGTGGTTTTTTCGCGGCAGCAGCGGCGGCTCCCGGTTTCGCGGCGATCTTCCGCGCGGCGGATCTCGGGACGAAGGAAGGTTTCGCCTTGGTCGCCTCGACCGGTTTGGACGGAAGCGGCGGAGGCGTTTCGTCTTTTTTAGGCGCCGGTGATTTTGACGATGGTTTGCCGGACATGACGTTAACCGGCTGGACGGATTCCACGGGAGCCCAGCCAGTTTTCTTCGGCTTTTGTTGTTGTTGTTGTTGAGGTTTAGGCGGAGGAGGCATGGACTTTTGCGGCGGAGGCGTTGGAGGAACCGGCGCCGAAGAAGATTGTAACAACTTAGCTTCGAGCGCCTGTAAAGAGGTGCTGCCGCCGTTTGAAGGCGGAGCTTGAGATATCGATTGCTGCGTGAGCTTTGCTTCTAACGCTGCCAAAGAGGAAGGCGCAGCAGCCACAGCCACAGGTTGTGTTTGCTGCGCTAACTTCGCTTCGATATCAGCTAACGAAGACACGACGATCGGCGCCGCCGGTTTCTTCACATTTGCCTTCGCTTTACCAGACGCCTCTTCTTCCGGCTTCGGCGGCGGAGTCTTCTTCATCAAGTCTTCCAAAGATCCAATGATGCCTTTCTTCTTCGCCGGAGGTGGGGGTTTCGTTTGTTGTAGTTGATCTTGCTGTTGTTGTTGTTCCGCTAAGGCTTGTTGCTCGAGCAATTTGATTTGTTCCATGGCGCCGAGCGGTTTGCCTGGTGCCGCTGAATTCGATGCAGCTAATATGCCTCTTCCTCGACCTGCGGATTTTGAAAAACCTTTCTCGCCCGGTAACGTCGGTTGTCGGTTCGCAACGGCAACCGGAACCGGTTTCGGCTTCTCCGCTTGCTTCTTAACGTTCTCCGACCCACCTTTCCAGTTCAAGTTCATCACGTCCTCTAAACTTATGTTCTCAACTTTCTTGACAACGTCAGGCGCCGCTTTACCTAAGCTTGGCATCGCCGGCGGATGCGATAAGTTCACAATCGAAGATACCGCAATCATTGCACCTCTACAATCTGGTAATGCGCCTCTCAAATCACTGCCACCTACGAACGTTCCGTCAAACATAACCTCCACATGTTCCGCAACCATGTGCGTGGTGTGCGCATCAGTATATCCGTGGATGGCGACGACGGTACCTCGAGAGCAGAACGGCGGCGTCCCGGAATCGCCGACGTACGCTACGCGATCGCCCAATTCAAAGTCACCACCGGCGTATAAATCCATGACTTCACCTGGAATGACTGGTTTCATGAGCAACAGAGGACTGACGCCTTCCAACGCCACCGGCATAGGTTGCTTGTAGTTTGCAGACTGATCCCCGATCGTTGCCGCTAACGCTCGTACCGCTTCCTCAGCCGCGACGACAGAGTCCGAAGGTACCAAAGGTCGTCTCGACGCCGGTTGCGATTTGAGCCACTTCTTCGCCTCAGCTACTAAATGTTTGTTCGTTTCTACATCGTGCGTCTCAAAGAGTTCCGACATGGTAATCACGCCTCCGTTATCGCTTCCAGCTTCGTTCTTTAAAGCTTCAAACACCCACGGGTGATGCTTTTTGTACTCCGAAATTAATCTCTGTGCGTCTACGGAGTACTCCCACCCTTTTTCGCCTTTGCGAGAAAATCCGGCGACGCATAAATCTTCCGAGGATTTGCGTAAGTTCAAACCAACATCAACGCGCTCATTTTTGCCAGCATCCGCAGTTAACCGAGTCCAGACCGCAGAGGTTATTTGACCCATGACTCTAGGATCGATGCCAAGCTTTCGGGCGATTTGACCGGCGGATTCAAAGCGAGAGGCATACCCTTGGAGAATTCTTCTCCCGACGCCAGTGTCTAATTTCATGGGTTCGACATCGACGAACAAGTTTCCAGATTTCGGATCTTTCGAAACAACTTTGACGTGGGAACCAAAATGCGAGCGACCTAAGAATAAAGCCTCGTCACCTTCGCGCCAGGTGACTTTCATGTCGTCGCCTTCAGAGACGCCTAAATCTTTCGCCGCTTCCGCTTCGCTCTTATCTCTAGGGTGCGCGGCGAGACACAACTGCATCGGGACGACAACTTCGGTTTTTGCGAACCGTTTTTGCAACGTTCCATCTGGATGTCTCACTAATCCCTCGCAAGCTCGAACGTGTAAAGCAATTTTCGTGTTTGCACAATCCACGCCTTGCGATCGCATCAACTCGTTGCAGCCATTCGTCACGTCCGCGTGCCATTGCGCGCTGTCGTGAGGTTTCGTGACGGTGGTTTGGCCTGGACCGACGACGTATTTACACTTTTGATCTGAAACGCCTACGCACAACGACTCTTTCAGATACGGCCATTTCACGTAGACGCGCTCGTTGAGATACGTCTTTGCGACGGCTTCTGCGGTAAGACCACCGACGGATTTGTCTGTCACTTTTGGCAACGCTTTTTGAATGAAATCATCGGAACCTTTCCCAATTTTTACGATTAAAGACTCTTTCCTCGTCGCGGATTGAAACACAACACATTTCGCATGTTTTAAATCACCGCGAACGATTTCTACGGTTTTGAAAGTCGGAAATCCTCGGGGATAATCCGCGATAGTTTCGATTTTCAAACCCGGCAACAACGGATCCTTACCTCCTAAACATTTGGCTTCGTCCGGAAACTCTCCAGGTGGTTCTTCGTACGTCATCTTCGATTTAGCCGGGAACAAACCTGCAAACGTTTTCGGAACGGTTGAGTTAACAGCCTCGGTACAGTTTTCGTCGCGTTCAAAAACGATGCACTGACCCGGAGCGTTGCGTTTGTTTTGCGCATCGGTGAGCTTGTCTTTGGGAACCGAAGCTATAGCATCTTTCAATACCTTCTCGTCTAAGAATGGGAGTAAAACGACTCCTTCCCAACTGTTTCTTTTACCTTCGAAATCGATTTTGATTTCATCCGGGAAGAAAGGTTTCAGCGGAGACGATTCTTCAGTCATGAAGTGACGGAAGAGATCCGGGAGTAAATGGCTCGAAGCCGGCGGTTGGACTGCCATGAGCTGCTCAAAAGGATAAAAAGGTCGACCGTAATCAAATTTAACCGTCAACTGACCTAATCCGGCGCACAAATCACTCGCCATGGGCGCGTAGTGGTACGGATAGTACCACGTCCAACTGGCCACGCCTCGGTAGTAATATCTCAAGACCCAATTCAGACCTTCGAAGTATGCTTGACGCAACTCGTCCACCGGCGCCTTTTCGCCGATTTTCAGCTCGAGTTTCTCTCTATAATACATTTCTTTGTACTGTTGAAGACCTTCGGCACCGCCTTCAAGAATAGCGTTTCTTTTTGCCACGGACATCATCGTCGGTTCTGGTTTCCCTTCCTCTTTCGCCTTGAGTAATTCGGCTTCAAATTGTTCCATGGCGGTCAAATCGGTGAACGATTCCGATTCCGAAGCATGACTTTTCTTGTTACCATTCTTATTATTTCGTCTTGCTTGCTTCTCGTCGTACTCTTGCACATCCATCGCTCTTTGTTCCAACACGTCGCGTTCAAAACTCGCCATGCGTGTCAAAATCTTCTCCAAGCGAGGCGCGTTGAAAGTGCCACCTCCTTCGTCGCCCGTAATGTAACCACCCAAAGATGGAAGCATGTCTCGGTAAGTATCAAAAAGCGTATTTAAAGCACCTTCAGCAATATCTAACGTCGGTAGCGGCGGTAAAAAATCGTTACCGACCAACATGCACAAAAACACGATATCGTCAATGACTCTCTCCACATCATAGCTGAATCCGCAAGCTCCTTTCACCGATCGTTGAAACTCCAAATCCAAATACTCCCTCAACAAACCCACCTGCAACATCAAAAAACCATCGTCGCTGGGTCGTTCCAAAATCTCTCTCGATGGTTGCCCTCTCTCACCGCCACCAAATTTCACGACCTCTCTCAGCAAACAGAAGTGCGGTTCGTGCGTTACCAATGCCAACATAATCAAATCGGCATCCAAACCGTACAAGCAATGCGACATGTTTGCGTCATAATCCGGTTTCAACCTCTCCCAACGAATGTATTCCATGATTTTATGTTCGCCTTCTCCTCTGACTTCGTGACCGCTCAAAATCACTTTCACATTTCTCCACGCAACATCCTCAGTTTGCTTCTTTCTCACGTAAAACTTCAAATGTTCCGTCAATCTCGCCATAAATTCTGTCCCTGGCGTAATGCAGTTACTATCGAACGGTTCTCCCTGCGCTTCCGGCTCGCCTTTCGCTAATGCTTCCGCCTTAGCCTCTTCCGCTTCCTTCGCCGACCGAAATCGTCTCGACCGCTGTTGATTCATCTTTGCTCTCGGCGCGACGCCGTCGATGGCCATGTACAGCAACTTTTTTGGTCTCACCATTCGATATATGTGGTCCAAATACGCGAATACTTTCGCCATCATCTCTTCTTCAGTCATGCGCGTATTCGTGTCGGTTCCTGCCCCGTGCGAGCAGTTGTGAATGACCCCGTTCATGTCCAAATACTGTTTTTTTTTTGAGAGCACACGAAAAGAGAGAGAGAGAGAGCAGAGAGAGAATTATTAGTTAAAAGTAACAAGAAATTATATGTATCGACGCGAAATAACAGAGAGAGAGAGCGCTTCGTCGAGAGGGAAACAGAAAGAAAGAACGAGCGCGCGTCAAAAACGCGAACCGCGTTGCTTTCGCGCGTTCATTCCTCGTCGCAGAGAAAGAGAGAGAAAAGAAATTTATCGCACGATCACACGCGGTGGACTTTTTCTCCCGCGTAAAAAACAAAATTCAATCGCCGGTGTCTAGGGGGGAGGGGGCGGAAAGAAGACGCAGCACGCACCAAGTTATCGATGTCCGGCACGCCCGCCGCGTTAACTTGCTGGTTCAACATCGGGTACCGCTCGCTGAGCCATCGGTAAAATTTAGGTACTCCCATGGCGGTTAGTTTGGGGCGGTTTTATTCAATCGCTTTGTTTATGAAGTGTGTGTTCTGCGCGATTTTTTTTGTGTCTTGTGGTGTACTTATATATCGATTCCAGAGAAGAAGAAGAGGGAAGAGAAGAAGGAGCACAGGCAAAAAAATATTGAAGCGAAAACGGGGAAAATCTCGAGTTGCGAGAGAAAAGCTCTGCGTTACTAACCGAAGTCGAGAGGGAAAAATCTAATGCGTGACACGAGCGATAGTGATGGCGTGATTGTGCTCTCCATTACACGGTTCGTCTCTTCTTATCTAAAAAGTCCAACACGTCCGACGCTTGGTCGACGCCGTATTCTACGCACCGGCCAAACGCGACGCCGGCGACGTAGTTTCCGCCTAAAAATAAACCGTCCTCTTCGCTGCACTTTTCTTTTTTCAAAGCTTCTTTGGCTTCGTCTAAGAGTTTCCAGTGACCGATGTTAAATTGCGGGATAGCTTTGGACCACATGCGAACGCCGACTTTTTTCGGTAACGGCGTGCCCGGCTTTAAGATGGTTTTCAAAGCGTCGTTGTGGACGGCTTCGACGAGTTGATCTTCGTTGAGTTGCTGAATTTCCACGTCTCGAGCGCCACCGATATAGTTAAGGATCATGAATTCATCTTTCGGGCATCGTCCGTCGTCGGCCCATAAGTAGGAGGAGTAGATGGTACCCAACGTGCGCACTTTTTGCGTTCGAGGGTGAAGTTGACCGAAACCGGTTAAGCCGCCTTCGGGTAATGCCGAACGGCCGTCTAATCTGAACGCGTCGCGTTTGTATGCGACAGTAACAGACGCGACGGGCGGGTAGTAGAACTTTTCGAACGATTTCGCAGCTTCCGGTGCGATATCTCTCACCGTATCCGCCACCACATACGCCGGTTGCGTGAACACGACGGATTTCGCCTTCACTTTCTTCTCCCCTTCTGGCGTTTCGTACGTCAAAGAGAACAAACCGTCCTCAGTTTTTTCCGTTTTGATCAACTTCCACTGCAACTTCACGATGTCTTCTCCTAACTGTTTCGCCAATCCTTCCGGTAACGTTTGTAAACCGCCTTTGAAACTTCCGACCGTTTGTCCCTCAACAACCGGCAATCTCGGATCTCTCGGATTCGCCTTCTTCTTCTTCGCGCCTTCGTATTGCGCTACCAACGCGCCTGGAAACAAACCCGGCCACGGTCCCTTATTCTCTAAAACCGAAACTCTCCCCGTCGCGGCTTCTGCGCTCAACATCGCCGGATCCCCGGCGTACACGCCCGAGCAAAACGGTTCGATCAATCTCTGAAACGCCTCCTCGCCTAAATTTCTAGACACAAACTCCTTCACAGTTTCCTCCTTACCTTCCTCTTTCGGCATGCGAATACCAACCGCGCCTAAACCGGCGCGAATCTTCCCCGGCCAGGTCAAAAAGTCTCCGAGCACTGCGGTCGGTATATCCTTTGGCAGCGCTCTCAATTCGCCGTCCCACAACACGTATCTATCCGAATCCGGGTTCGCGAGAACGATATCGTCCTTCATGCCCGCATCGCACGCTAATTTCAACACCGCATCTCCCGGTTGGTACGAGTTCGGTCCTTCCTCCCATATGTATTGTCCGTCGTTTTTCGACGTGACGTTCCCCCCGACGCGGTCTCGGATTTCCGTGACTATGATATCGCACGAACTGTTCTTCGATTTCATCGTAAACGCGGTGGACAAACCAGAGACGCCACCACCAACGATGACCGTATCTCTAACCGCGTCCTCATCAGTAGACGCGCGCACCTTCAAAGAAACCGCGCGTTGTTGTTGTTGTTTTTGTCTCCCGCGAAAAGACTTCTTCCCAACGACGGCAAAAGCGCTTCTCGTCGTCGTCGACGACGTCTTTTTCGCGCTGCCGCTGTTTCCAATCGAAAACGACGAGGATCTGCTCATCGTCGTCATCATCGTTTTTTAATGTTATTATTTATGCGCGCGCGTTTGTTATTAACGTGTGCGCGTGTGTGCGTGTGTATCTTCTTCCTCGTCGCTCGATTGTGCGCGTGAATTGCGGGCCGAACGATTTTCTTTTCGGGATGCGCTTCGCGTGTGCGCGAGATGAATACGCGTTCGTCCGTGTGAGGTAATCCCCACGAAAAAAGATATCTGCTTTTTTGAAAAGCAGGGAGATCTTTTTTTCTTTTTTTGTGTGATCGCAAAAATACACGACAACACACGCGTGAAAAAAATAGGCGTTTCTTCTAGAAAGTGAAAGAGAGAGAGAGAGAGTAATAGTATGAGCGCCGAGGAGGACGGCGACGAGGAGGAGCCGATGTTGGTGCATCCGATAGATGGGCTGAAGAGGTGGATGGAAGTCGCGCCGGACCGGTTTTCGTACGCGTTCGTGTCCTGTTCTTCTTCTTCTTCTTCTTCTTCTTCTTCTTTGGATGAGGAGCGAAAACTTACAGCGAGAGATATGCATTCGAGGCATTTGAGGTTAGCGAAAATGTTTGCGGGGGCTTTGACCGCCGCGAAGCGCGTCATATTTCTGTACGAACCTGGAATTGATTGGTTTCCGGTGTTTCTCGCTCTTCTTCGGATGGCAATTGTTCCTTGCGTGGTTTACCCGATCGATCCGATGACAACTCCGAGGGACGTTTTGAAAGAAAGATACGAGTTTTTGAAAGTGTTAGGTAAGGAATGCGCGGGAGTCGTGTGCAGTTCGAAAATGGCGACGGCGTTGAGATTGACGAGATTAAAATTATTGGACGCGCAAGGGTTGAACTGTAAAATTTTGGTCGTCGATGAGTTCAAGACGACGTTCGACTCGGAAAATGGTGTTTCCGACGACGAGAAAGTTTGGAAGCACGAGCTAGAATCGCCAGCGTTCATTCAATACACTTCTGGATCCACAGGGTCACCTAAAGGCGTCATATTGTCTCACAGAGCATTGATGGAGAATTGCCTGTCGATTAGAAAAGCATTTAAAACGACTCCTTACGACTCGCTGTGTTCGTGGTTACCTCAATATCACGATATGGGGCTCATCGGTGGTTTTTTCGTTCCGCTGACAATCGCGAGCGGGTACGACGATATCGACGTGAGTTTACTACCAAAAAGGACGACGTGTGCGTTTATTAGTCCAATCGCGTTCGCAAAAGATCCCTCGGTTTGGATTCGTTTGATATCAAAGTACGAATCGACAATGACGCAAGCGCCCGATTTCGCATTCGCGTTAGCCGCCAGGAAGTTTAACGCAAGCAATTTGAGAAACACGGAAACGTTGCGATTGCACTCGCTTCGTCACGTCTTGAACGCATCCGAACCCGTTCGTTCGCAAACCATAAATGATTTTTTCGATACTTTTCAACACTATGGTTTAAAAAGATCGAGCTTGCGAGTAGGATATGGATTAGCGGAAGTTTGTGTATATGCGACAGAACATCGCGTTGAGTTTTTCTGCGCGAATAGAGAGGCGATTGAGACTGGAGACGTCCGCGTAGCTAAAGAAGCTAAAAATGGGGAATCGTTCATTGAAGTCGCGTGCGTTGGCATGAATACAAACAAACGCTTTAAAATACTCGAGTTTGATTCAGATGTTGAAGTAAAAACTCATGGCCAAGTTGGTCGCGTCGTGATTACAAATACGCGTTCACTTTGCTCTGGATATGTAAAGGACGAATCGAGAACTCACGAGACGTTTAATTTCCATCGAAACGAAGTCGTTACGGGAGACGAAGGGTTTGTTCTCCAAGACGGACGCGTGTTCATTCTCGGGCGCATCGTGGATATTCTCGACATATCTTTTTTTGCAAGCACTGTTCGAGAAGATGCGTCGTCGAGAATTCAAGCGAACGAGTTCGAACGCGTTGCGTTGGCTGGACCGTTGTGTTCGGTCCAAAATCTCGTCAGGAAAGGCTCGGCGTCTGCCTTCGGCGTCGGAAAACATGAGAGCGCAAAGATTGTTTTGGTCGTCGAAGTATCCGATGCGTTCTTTTCGCAATCGAAGAAATCGGTCAATTCGAAGGCTCTTCGTGGCGAAATTGAATGTAATGTATTCGAAAGGTACGGCAAAGTTTCTAGAAGGCGTTTCGAAGTTCTTTTGACGTACCCGCGCTCGACACCAAGAACCACGAGCGGGAAAGTGCGGCGGTTCGCCGTGCGCAGAAAATACGACGAAGGAGGAATTGAAGCCATCGTAGAAGACGACGACGATGAAGAATTTGAGAGAGATGAACTCGATGAGATTGATGAATTTGTACTTGAGGTTGTGAAGGAAAATGTCGAAGGAGCTGGCGCGCACACGACGCTTCGAACGCCTCTTCTCGGGGCAACTTCCGTTCAATTTACAAAAATTGGAATCGAAATTACGAAACGGTTCGACATAACATTGGACACCTATCACCTACTCTCGTGCACGAACGCTCGAGATATAGCTTCACTCGTAAAACGAGCACTTGGCAACGACTACGATGAATATAATATTATTAGCAGCAACGTTGAGACGCCGGCAAAGAATCAATTTCCGAGTGCACGTTTTGCAACGCTATTCGTAATCTTGTTTGCTGCGCAACATCAGAGTATCAGCATGATCGTGGATCAAAAGCCGCGCACGCAACATCACCAGATTTACGACAATCGAGCTGCGGAGTGGTTACACGTGCTGGTGCCTTTTCAGGTCATATCTTTACTCCTGTATCATCTCATCGTAGCGATAACTCGCGCCAGGCGATACGAATCCATCAATTTGATAGGTGCTTTTTTTGGTCTGCTCAGCTGCGTTGTCATGCACGGCGTTTCAAAAGCCGCATGGTTAATTTCATGCTGCATGATTGCATACAGAGCAAAAAAAAATGCACCGCGTCTGTTTAGAAAACCAACTTTCATCTGGACCATCGCCTGTTTATCGTTTGCGACCATCGCGAAACTGGAACGAAAGCACGCTTCCGGGCCGCTCCTAGCGGCTTCCGGTCACATCGATACTACCGGTTCTCCTATTTTAGACGGTGTGTATGGCAACACTTCTTTTCACATCTTTCGCGCTTCCAGATACGTCGTATTACGTGTAATTGATTATTATCTATCGTCCGCTGGCGATCAGAAGAGCACAATTATTGATGTCGACGATAACATGCTCACATTCTTACATTACGTGTTTTTTGCGCCTCTATTACAGTGCGGACCTTTGATACGCGGTGGATTTGATACATTCTGCAAGCGACTGAGGAGGATGTCTTCCACTCGACTCTACAACACTGTGAACAAGAATAGAAAGAATAAAAGGCGCGTCGCGTGGCAATTCGCGAAAGACGTGTTGGATCTCTTCGGTTGGTGTCTGTTATCGAACTTCTTAGCCACGAGTCAAACGATATTGACTGCTCCATCGGCGTCGTCGCTACGCCTTCTCTCGAGAATTTTGCACGTATTCGCCACGAGCCGAATTGCGTTCAATTTAGGCCGAGTCATCGCTCACGCCATGCGCTTCACCGACGTCAGCGACGACGCGCCGCTATTCCTTTACGACTGCCTCGCAAGTTTCCGCCAGTTATGGTGGCACTTCCACGTCAGCTTCCGAGACTTCTTCGCGCGAAACATCTACAGCAAAAGCGAGAACAAAACCATCGCCATCGCGTTAACCTTTTTCATCAGCGCGTGTTTCCACGACGTCTCTCTTTCCGATCGTCGCTGGTTCTACTTCTTTCTCGCGAACACCTTCGGCGTCCTCGTCGAACGCGCGTTGCTCGGAGAGACGACAAACAACCGACGAGCGAGAGCGCAACAACAACAACAACAACAACAACTCCTGCGTCTCCTTCTTCTTCAAATTCTCAAATCTGCGTTCAACAGAGCCATCATCTGGACGTTGCTCGTCTTTTCCGACGGCACCGTACCGGTAAACACCGCGAATTCTCTTCGCTACCTCATCAAGACGATGGCGCTTTCGCTCGTCCTTTAAGAAATATTTCAAGATTTTAACGCACATTTACAAACACCCCACAACCCACAAAAAAGAGAGAGATATGCACGCATCACCTACCTCGCTTCTCTCCGCGCAATTTTCTTCTCCTCCGTCAACAAAAGCCTTGTTCCGAGATCGCAACACTCACACTAATATTCGAAGAAAGAGCATTCGTGCTTCTCGCGCCCCCGCCGCTACCACTCGGTGCGTCATCGATGACGACGCTGTGAAGAAGATACCTTCTTTCCAATGCGAGAAATGTAACGATAGTGGATATCAGACGTGCGCGTCGTGCGATGGCCACGGCTCTCTCGCCGCCGGAGGGTTCTCGTCGAAAAATTCAATCAATTTTAACAAAGTTGTCGGTACGAATTGGACCGCTATGAGACGGACGCGAGGGTGGCGCCATTTCGAAGCCACGCAGACGAGAATCGAATCGAAGACAAAGAGCAAATTCGTGACGCTCTCGGCGACGTGTGACCGCGAACAAAAGATTGAAGTCCCATTGACTGAATTGAAAAATAGAGAACTTTGGGCGGCTGGGTGGCAACAAAAAGAAAATATAGAGTGGAACGACGAAGAGCGGGATAATTCCGGGGCGTTGATTGGGAAACCAAAACGGTCGCGGAAAGCGTGTAAAAGGTGCGAAGGCGAAGGTAAAATTTTATGCAAGTGTAAAGCAGCGAAAGCGATGCAGAGACAAAAGTTGGTACAGATTTCCGTGGAAACTCGGTTGAAAGAACTCTCTAAGAGCGACGGGGTGGATCTCGAAACGAAGAAGAAAGCGAAAAAAGCGGTGAAAGAGATGGCCAAGGAGAAGGAGAAAGAGGAGAGGAGGAAACGAGATTTGAAAATTCGCTTCAATCAGAACGAGGACGAGGACGGAGACGAAGACGAGACGGGCGGGCCAAGCGGCGCGAAGAACGACAAGGAAAACGTGACAGACGCGGACGGGAGTTGGGCCGACGCGAAGTTACGCAAACGAGACGAACTTTTGGAGAAGTGGATTCAAGGTGGCGCTTCGATCGATGATGATAAAAGGCAGTAGAGTATTTTTTGCGGAAGTATGTACCTCCCGTAATTTATGTGTAACACCAGACTAGTCGTTAGTAGGTAGAGTTTTTAGCGCTTTGTTAGTAATGGTGCTCTTAATAGAAATCGATAAAATGATTGATGATAATGTGATGTATCTCTATATTTACAACAGAACAATAGAAGACGACGAGTGAACGTTCTTCCTTCCTCTCTCTCTTCGTCTCGTCTCGTCTCGTCTCTCTCTCTCTCTCTATGTACAGTCAGCAAAAGTGACGTTTGAATTCAAATTGTTATGTGTTCAACACGCGCTCCTCGATCAACACGCGTTATCCGGGTTTCTCTCCTCGACGTATCCAAACATTAAGCCGTGCCCTTTCTTCGTGTCCCATCCATCGTCTTTTTCTCTCTCCTGGCTTGGATCGGGCCCGCGTCTTTTCGCTTCCCCTGGTGCTTCCATCGGTTGCACGTTGCCGTGTTCGTCGCAAATCTCCACGACTCTAAATTTCCCGAACGCGTCCGTATCGAACGAATACGTCACCGCGCACCCTTCGTTGTGCGGGTGCTTGTACTTGCGAGGTTCCGCGCGCGGGCGCGCGCTCTCTTCGCCCACCGCAGGAAATCTTCGTTTTCCTTCTCCCGGCGCGTCCGAGGGTTCTACTTGTTGAGAAGAAGAAGACGAGGAGAAGATCCTCGTCGTCAAAGCTTCGTTTCGGCGAGTCGACGCTGGTCTGCCGACGCTGTTTATCGTCATCCTGGACGAAGACGACGAAGTCGTCGTCGCAGCGCTGCTGCTCCTTCTCGACGACGAAGACTCAAAAACGCCGCGCGCGGCCGGGGAGTGCGAGGGGAAGATTCCGACGACCGGCATGATTCTCTCTCTCTCTCTCTCTCTCTCGTGCTTTTCTTGTCTCGCGTGTTCTTTCCTCTCGCCGCGTTAGCACTTTCTGGATAGAGGAAAAATCAGAAAAAAGAAAATGATTTAGGGTTTCAACCCCTAATTTTAAAAACCCTAAAAGAGAAAAAATGGCGCAAAAAGCACATTCGCGCGCACACGAAACGCCGATAGTATATTTATGGGTGGCGCACTCCCGGCCGCCGCGGCGAACACCGCGCCGTCGTCGTCGTCTTTGTTTCGGAAAAAGAACTCGAGGAGAAGAAGAGGAGGAGCAGATAGAAGAAGAGATGGTTCTGTCTTCTTTTCCGCGCCTTGTTTAACTCGTTTTTCTTCGTCGTCATCGAGACGGACGACGACGAGTGCGCTTTTTCTAGCAGGGAAGCGACGCGAACGCGGAGGAAGAGGAAGTGCGAGCGTCGTCGGAGCGATCGGAAACGACGACGACGACAGTTCTGCCGCCGAGAATAAAAGCGGCGAAGAAGTCGTCGTCGACGACGATGACCTCGAGTACGAGTTTAAAAACGACCACCGCGCGCAACGATTGGTTCTCTCTTCTTCGTCGACTTCGTCGGACTTCGACGACGAAAACGAAACGAGTGAAAAAATTAACATTCCAACTGTTCGCCCTCGCGAGGAAGACGCGAAAACGGCGGACGTGGAAGTTCTGCGGTCTATGCCTTTGATTGAAAAATTATATGAAACCGTGGTGAATCCAGTGAATAAGCTGGAACCGGAGATGCGGAAACTGACGAGCGCGGAGCTGAAAGCGAAAACGTTGGAGTTTCGATCGCGGCTGACGTTAGGGGAGACGCTGGAAGACGTTATGGTGGAAGCGTTCGCGGTGGTCCGAGAGGCATCTAGGAGAGAGTTAGGTTTGCGGCATTTTGACGTGCAGTTAGTTGGTGGGGCGTTGTTGCACATGGGCGTAGTGGCAGAGATGGCGACTGGGGAAGGGAAGACGTTGGTGGCGACGTTGCCGGCGTATTTGAACGCGTTGAGCCGGAGAGGCGTGCACATCGTCACCGTGAACGACTATTTAGCGGAGAGAGACGCGGTGACGACGGCAAAAATTCACGGGGCATTAGGTTTAACAGTTGGATACGTATTGAGCGAAGATTCGCCGGAAGAGAGGAGGAGATCCTACGATTGCGATATCACGTACGTGACGAACCAAGAGATTGGATTTGATTATTTGAGAGATAACATGGCGACTAGCGTAGACGAGTTGGTGGTGATGACGAGACCTTTGAACTTTGCCATCGTGGATGAAGTGGATTCGGTTTTAATCGACGAAGGGCGGAACCCGTTGTTAATTACTGGACCATCCGACATGGACGAAGGTCCTAGGTACGTCGCGGCCGCTAAAATAGCAGAGAGTCTCGTCGAAGGAAGAGATTACAAAGCTGATAGGAAAGAAAAAACAATCGAAATGACCGACGAAGGCATGACGAACGCGGAAATTTTATTAGACGTGGAAGATTTATGGGACCCGATCGACCCGTGGGGAAAATATGTCATTTTAGCAGTAAAAGCGAAGGCATTGTTCATACGAGACGTGGATTACATCGTTCGCGACGATCAGGTAATCATTGTCGATCCAGGTACCGGGCGGGTACAGATGAATCGTCGATGGAACGATAACTTACACCAAGCGGTAGAGGCGAAAGAGCAAGTGGAGATTCACAGCGAAAACGCAATCATAGCGAGCGTGTCGTACCAGTGTTTCTTTAAACTGTACAAAAAATTGTCTGGCATGACTGGCACGGCGACCACGGAAGCCGAGGAGTTTGAAATTATCTACAACATGCGCGTCGTCGTTGTGCCGAAGCACCGGCCAAACGCTCGCGTTGATGCGCCGACAGCAATGTTTCGAGACGCGATGACCCGATGGAATGCGGTTGCGAATGTCGTCATTTCCTGCCACTACGAAGGTAGGCCGGTGTTAGTCGGCACAACCTCGGTAGAAGATTCGGAAACGTTATCGATGGTTTTAGATGAGTACTTATGGCGCGCGCCGGACGATACCGTGGTGAAAGGTGTCGCTCATAATTTACTCAACGCGCGCCCGCAATACGCCGCGAGAGAAGCAGAAACGATCGCACAGGCAGGTAGATTAGGTGCGGTTACTATTGCAACGAACATGGCAGGGAGAGGTACTGATATTTTACTCGGTGGTAACGCGGAAGGATTGGCAAGAAGAGCGATGAAAGAGCACTTGTTCGAGGCGCTCGGGTTAGGTGACGTGTTAGAAGAGGAACGCGAAACGGCGTTTCAAAGCGTTTCAGAATCGCTAGCTACGGTGGATTTGTCAGAAACTCCCGCGCAGGTAGCGCTGGAACAAGCGAGATTGATCGCTAAAGCCGCATGCGAGAGCGCCGGACCGATGAATCTCGAAAATGCGAACGAGATGCTGGTTCGATCGGTGGAGAAAGCGGGAGAGAAAATTCGACGCGAGGAGCAGAAGAAACAAAGATTGCTGCTGACTGGTTGGGAAGCGCAAGGGATTAACACTGACGACGATGATGACGACGACGATGACGAAAACAAAAAGAACAAAGTGCCGTTCGAAATTGCGATTGACTTTGCTGCCGAGCAAACGCTTCGCGAAACTGCACGTTTGTGCAAGCTCGAGTCTCAGGAGGTTATTCGTAGAGGTGGCTTGCAAGTCGTCGGTACTGCTTTGCACGAGTCGCGACGCATCGACAGACAATTGCGAGGTCGCGCAGGGAGACAAGGCGACCCTGGTTCGACCGTGTTTTGCCTCTCATTAGACGACGAAATGATTAGAACGTACAGCCCCGCAATGTCGAAACAATCGAGCGCTTGGGATTTTGCCGGTTTGGCACCAGAGGAACCCATGTACGGAACACTCGTCGACGTTCAATTAGAAAGCATCCAAAAAAACATCGAAGACTATTTAAGCGCAGGAAGACAGTCAACGTTTGATGCCGATCGCGTTTTAGATTCGCAAAGAAACGCCGTGTACGAGTTACGGAGAATGGTGTTAGTGGGCGGTCAACAAACCTTGCGCGAGCGCCTGTTTAGGTATGTAGATGCCGTCGTGGACAACTATTGCGTCGCGGCGAACGTGAGCGGCTCCACCCCAGTAAAAAATTGGAACATTGAATTGCTCATGGATTTATTGAGAGAAGTCTTCGCCGGACGGAAAGACAGGTTTCGAATGACCAATAACGAACCGGTGTCTCCTCACCCGCACTATTTGCCAGGAGTCTCTGCCGCAGATTTGAAAGACGCTTTGTTACGCTTGGAAGATAAGAAAGGCTCGAGAACGTTGCCAGAACCGAGACGCATGCCTCCTTTAGATGCAAATCCTGTCGCCGTGCGAGCGTCTATTTCAGGTGTGAACTTAGCCTACGCCGACGGCTCTGGACTTGCCGGTGGATTAATGAAAACCGATTCGTCCGGTTCGGTCGCCGATACGGAACCGGAGGCTGAAAAAGATGCCATCGCCGAGCGATTAAAGAAGCGCTTAGAGCCGCCAAAAGCGGAAAGCTCTTCAAAAGAAGTCGTTAAAGCGTTCACCTCCGGGCGACACGCGAAGAAAGCGAGGCAGCTGAGAGCGTACCTTTCCGAAGCGGCTATTCAGCAATACCTAGATCGGTTCGCGCGCCTGGCGAGATTGGACTACATCCGAGAGGAACTCGAAGACGTCGAACGCCTTTGGGTTTTACGTGCGATTGACGAGCGTTATAAACAACATCTTGTCCACATGTCCAGCTTGAAAGATTCTGTGCAAGTGCGAGCGTTTGGCCATTTGGACCCGAAAGAAGAGTTTAAAATTGACGGGGCCAAGGCCTTTGTTGATTGCGTGAGCGACATGCGCACCGACGCGTTGCGCAACGTGTTTTTCTTCGTAGGTGCGAGCATTGAACCTACGACGGAGTACGAAACCGTTCCCGCGTCTAATAATGACGACAATAACGGCGATAGTAACAGTGACTACGACCCAGACGAAGACTTGATGAGAGAGTTGACGGAAGAAGAGAGGGAAAAAGTCCGTTCTTTTCTGGCGCGCGCAAAGGAAAACGGAATTTCCGTGACAGAGTCTGAAGACGGCTTTGGCGATTGGACCGGAAGCAGCGGAGAGGATGATGACGCCGACGCCGACGAGGATGAAGATTCCATTTAGGAGATATTATTTGCTATATCTATGTATACTAACACACAATCTAGCTAACTGCTACTAGAATAACTATCGCTATCGCTGCTGCTACTCGACGAACTATCATCTCGTCGACTGCGCTTCTTCTTCCTCTTCTTATCTTTCCTGTCTTTGCGCTTCTTCTCTTTCCTTCTCTTCTTCTCTTTCTTCTTTTTTCGTTCTTTGTCTCTCCTTTTCGAACGTTTGCGTCGTCGGTCGTCCTCATCGTCTGAACTATCTTCGGGATCTCGTTTTCTATCGCTTCTGTTCTTTCCAAATGCCGAAGATTTGAGGAAAACGGGAGGCTTTTCCTTCTCCTCTCCAGTAGCCGGCGGCAGTGATGGTGGAGGAGGCGGGTCGACAAATTTTTTCGGTCTAGGGATGAATTTCGGAGGAGGCATCTGTTTCTCGAGGTCTCCTCCTTCTTCCTCTCTTTGTTGTTTCTCCTTCTCCTCTTCTCCCTCTTCTTCGTCGGAAGAACTTTCATCCTCTTCCTCCTCCTCCTCATCGTCAGAGTCTTCGAAGATAGCTTTGAACAAATCCATTGGCTTTTCGCGTAAAGGCAAAGGAGGAGGGGGTGGGGGCACTTGAGTCAATCGACCCGAGGGAGCGTGCTCTTCTTCAACTTCGTCTTCATCATCTTTCGGAGCCTTTTTCACCTTTGTTTCGTCGTACTCGTCATCCGTCTTTTTATTTTTCATCTCTTCTCTTTCCTTTTTGGACATAAATTTTGGTTGCTTCTCTAAACGGATCTGCGTCGTCTCCGGGAGCAAATCCACTGTTTCCGTTTTAAAGCTCGCTCTGAACTTTGCCGGTCGAGCGTGCTCGCGTCCAGCGTACGGGTCTTGAATACCAAGGCGTTTGCACAAAAGTAACGCCGGCGACCACGGCACTGTCGTTCTCGTGTTCACAATCATCCGTGACATTGCCTCGCGTTGTGCTTCTCGTTCTTTCTCGATGTTCTTCAAGTTCGCTGCTTCGACAGCTTCTAGCTTTTCTCTCTCTTCGCGAATCTTGGCGAGCTCTTTGGCGGTTTGTAAACCAGCAGAAGGCATATCAGCGTTGACGATTTGGCCTGAGGTGGTGAACATATTCGACATTGTCGCCAAGATCTGATTTTTGTCCTTTTCGTTGATTGCGGCGGAAAGATTCACTTTCTTAATATTCTCGGCGATTGGTTGCCCTCGCGCTGGGATTTTCATCTTTTCGACTTGAGCTTGTGGTGGTGGCGACGGTACCGTGCGTTTCAAAGGCTCTTCCCCTAAAAGTATCCCTCGAGACTCCGCATCGTGCTTTCGTTGTTTCGAGATATCTTCACCTTTGGCTGCTGAAAGCAACGGCGCAATCTTCCTTTTCGCGGTCGCCAACAGTTTTCGCGCGTTCCTCTTCTCTTCCAACTTTGCTTTTTTCAAACAGTACGCGTACGAGCTCGCACCTTCACCTCCAAACAGAAATGAAAATTTCTTATCGTTCTTCTGCTTTTGTTTCGCCAACTGCTCGAACGCCTCGCCGTTTCGCGCGACAAAATGCGCCAGCGATTCGATAACTTTGCGCTTCTCATCGGAAAGCTTTTGCATTTGAGGCGGCCGCGGAGGTAGAATCTCCTCTTCCTTCTCTTCTTCAGCCTCGTTCATATCATCGGCAACGTCGCCTGTATCAAAGACGTGTCTCTCGTTGAACTCTTTCGGCACTTCTGGCGCTTGAAACCATTCGACTTCTTCCGGTATTGCATCGCTCTCCACAAATCCCGGGAACTTTTGCCCTCTTTCAATTGCGTCTCTCGTCGTGCGATCCGGCAACAGTTTGACCCCTAAAGGATTTCGTAACGCATCTTTTTGTCGGTGGTCAGCTCCGCGACCGAAACGTTCGTTTTCGTCGTCGCCGTCTTCCTCATCCTCGGAGTTTAATTCGAAAGAATACTCCGCATTCCTTTCTCTCGGTCGTTCGTCGTATACGTTCATATCGTCGTCGACTTCAAACGCGCCTAGCCCAAACGCCATGCCTCGCTGTTTCTTCTCGCCTTCCTTTGAATATCGCTCTCTTTTCTTCATCAACTCGTGTTGATCTCTTTTCCGAAACTCTTCCGCTCCCGCATACGGTTCGTACCCGATGCCCCAACTATTGTCTTTTGTGTTGTTCACCACATCTCCTCCTAAAACCGATACCAACTGTTGCTCGTACCGTGTTTTCCACGCTTGCTCGTCCTCTTTCATCGCTTTGAACACTATTTTACCTTTCACTTTCTTTTTACGTCTCCCTAAGGACTTCCCGACTCTCCATCCCATTTTCACCAACAGTTTCGTTCCGATGCCGCTGATGACTGGTTTCACGTAGTCGAGTATACTTCTCGCCAAAGACTTAGAAAAGCCTCTCTTTCCTCCTTCTCCTCTCATCGCTTTCTCCTTCTCCTCCGCGGTGGTACCGAAAAGCGCCATCCGTCGATCGGTTCCGTCCTCCTCCTCCGCTCCATCCTCCTCGTCGCCTTCGATCCGCCGGAACCCGGCCATCGCCTCGCCTTCCTTCCCGAACGCGTCGTACTCTGCGTTTGTCCTCATCTTCCCTCTCTCGTACTCTTCCAATTCATCCTCGTCCATGAAATCCTTCATCGACTGTTGTTCGTACCTTCCTTCATTGCTTCCTCGCGAGCTCTTGAACTGTTTCGGTTGCCACCCTTCTTTACTCCCGACCGTGTTGAAATACCCCGCGGAGAATCCACCGGTAAACGCGCCGTGAAAACGTCTTCGACCTTGCTCGTCCGTGGCGATCTGTTGCTCGTGTTTTCGCTTCTGCCGCGACGACGACGTTGAGGATGCGTGAGGTATCAGCGCCATATTCGTCGTCGTCGATTCCGCGTTTTTCTTCTCGTTGTTGCTGCGTGCGGTGGATGCTCCGTTTTCGAGTAACTTTGTTCCGACGAACGCGAAAGAGTAGTCGGACATGTTTTTTATAAAATCTCTCGGTTATTGCATCGTCATCGTCGCTCCCGTTCGCGCGGCGCGTGTGTGTTCGCGCGTCTTGTGTTTTGCCGTTTTGCGTGTTCGGCTGCTGGTTTTTGGGGACTGGGAATGAAACCCTAAAAATGGACACAAAAAAAGGGGTCACAGTCAGCTCGTCTTCACTTTCAATTTCTTGCGGTGAGTGAAAGATTTGCATCGCTCTCCCCTCTCTCTTTCTCTCGACTGTGTCGTCATCGACGCGGATTTCCTATTCTCCTTCTTTCTCGCATCGTTTCGCGCGGTTTCTTTTCTCTTTTCCCCCTCTCGTTCGCGTTTGTAACAATCTTTTTTGAATTGAGTTAGTTATTAAGAATTAATTATTCCTTCTTGTGTCTCTTTCCCCGCGCGACAACAGATACAAATTTTATACAAGAAGGATACCATTAAAAAGATGGCAGAATACACCAAGTTACAGAAGGTTTTACTCCTGAAAGCCGCGTTGTGCGCTTTCTATCTGTCCGCGTTCTTCGGCGATCGAGTTGGGATGCCGAGTTTTTCGGAAAAATTCTTCTCTCAAAAGAACAACGAGTTGCGAAAATCCGCTTCCGATTGGGCAGGTCTTGGCTTGTTCGTCATGACGGTCGACTTACTCTACGCCGCGTTGAAATGCTCGCGCGCCGTTCAACAGCGAGTTTGCAACGGGCACATCATGCACAACATTTTGATGTTGGCTTTGCACATGTGCCTCAGCTCGCAAAAGTTCGGAGGCAAGGTTGTTCACAAGGAACACGTTATGGGAGGCTTTTTAACTTTGGCGTTGACGTTCGTTATGTCTTCTGGGTTGGAAGATGGGATGGAACCGGCGAAAAGACACTTCTTGAAAGGTTGCAAAGGGTTAACCCACGGGTGCTTAATCATGTACTGGTTGTGCTTTTTCTTTTACATCACCACCATGCAATTGGGCGATTTTCCTACGCAGCAATACAAAGCTTGCCAAGGAAGAGGCTTCTGTCGAGCCAAAGATTCTGTCTTTTACGACATCAACTTGTACATGGCCAGCATGTGGTTCATCGTGAATCTCATGACTTATTTCATGTTAATGTCCGGCTCTGATAAAGAACAGAAATCCTTCAGTAAGTACCGCATAATTATCACGTTGGTACAAATCTGGATCATGACGAGCGAAAAGGCCCTCCTCGTTCCAAAAGAATACACCAACGGCATGATCGCCATGTCCGTGTGTCTCGTCTCGTTGCTGTGCGCGACGTTTTCCGATAAGATTAAGCCGAAGAAGGCTTAAATTTACGACACCGTTTTTAATTACCAACTACGAGTTGTTTTTATATTATTATTATCCTCTTCACATGAAATAAGTACACCACAAGCCACAAAAAAGCAGCCAAAACACGCACAAGAGAAGAAAAAACAAATGACGAGGAAAAAGAAGCCGAACGAGGCATCTCCTCTGCTCGAGGCATTGCTCGCCTCCTTAATTCTCGCTCAGAAGCGCTTGCCGGCGTCTTCGCCAGCTTCCTCGGCTTTACGCGCGCTGTTATCGTCGAACGATGACGAGAAAAGCGCTCAGCGAGGAAAAGTTTCGGAACAAAATGCGCTCTCTGCCGCCGCCGAGATGCTGCTCACATCGAGCACGAAAGAGAGCATCGTTTTGGCCTCGTGTTTGCGTAAAGTGATATTACACGTGCTCGTGAGAGCCGT
>Ga0255770_10001405_pt1 | contig 22232 bp, 15 predicted proteins | sample 071ome_22_FD_179968 | JGI IMG/M metagenome (GOLD analysis project Ga0255770, IMG submission 179968) | Coastal salt marsh microbial communities from the Groves Creek Marsh, Skidaway Island, Georgia - 071404AT metaG (version 2) | ecosystem: Environmental > Aquatic > Marine > Intertidal zone >...
GTCTATTAAATCGATCAATCAATGCGAGATCAGACCCACTAAGTATTAATAATTGACTGCGGCGGGTGGATGGATGGATTTGCCGTGTATTTTCACACTACTACTACTACTATTTTCATACTGTTTACACATACACATAAAGCATCGCGTCAGTCTCAGCGAGCACACAACAGAGAGACGTTTGGGACGACGACGCGACAGAGGACGACGACGCGTACCGACGACGATGCGGACGTCGATGACGGTCGGCGGTGCCGGCGCGACGACGGAACGAGAGCTCGGTGAACTCAAGGTGCGCCTTCGACCGCGACGACGATCGATGGGATCGGTCGCACGACGACGATATCGCGCGACCGTGCGAAAAGATGATGATGAGAACGATGCGACCGTTCGAACGCGAACGGACGAATTCAACGGACTGACGAACGGATTGATGTGCTCGTGACGCCGCGTTTAGGGGTTCTCGCGCGCGCTGTTGGGAAAACTGGACGACGCGCGAACGAACGGACGGTTCGGTGAGGCGGAGATCGCGCTGTTGAGGGAGAAACTGTCCGTCGTGGTGACGGCGTACGCGTCGGAGCGGGCCAAGCGCGAGCTCGATTTTGAAAAGCTCGCGAGCGCGGCGCAGGTGGAGCTCTCTGAGCGTGAATACGCGCTGAGCGCGGCGAAATTGGAACTGGTCGAGGCGAGGTCGTTGGTGAAGATATTGGAGGCGAGGGAAGAGTCGACGAGGGACGATTTGGACGAGGCGTTGACGGGGAATGAGATTCTTCGAGCGCGGCTGAGCGAGGAGCACGAGTGCGCCGAGGCGCTGCGACGCGAAGCTGGGAAGCTGAGAGAAGCGCTCAAAGAGGCGGGCGAAGCGCTGGCGATCGCGGCGGAGGAGGAAGAGCGAAGATCGAGCGAACCGAAGAGGGACTCTGCGGTGGATATCGCAAAGGAAGCGACGGCGAACGCTCGCATTGCTCGACTGGAGGAAAAATTGGACGAGGCGCGCGAGGAAAACAAGAGACTTCGAGCGAAACTCGACGCGATTGAAGGAGAGAAATCAGAGCTGCATCGAGCCGTGGCTGAACGCGATGGTGCGCAGACGTTCCTTAAGACTCAGTTGGCGGATTGGAACCAGAGGCTTTACGCGCGCGCGACTGGTGCCGCGGATGTTTCGTTGGAGAGCGAATCCACCCAGGGCGCGTCTACGAGCGACTCATCCGAGTTGCGCGCTCGACTCGACGCGGTTGAGATTGAGCTCGGAGCGAAAACGGGCGCGGTTCGGGCGCTCGAGCGACGCGTCAAGGAACAAGACAAGTCCCTCTCTCGAGCTCGGGCGGAGATTGAAAGAATGCGCGAACAACTCGCGGCGCGAGAGGATGAAGTGTTTGAGCGACAGTTGGCCTCTGGAGCGACTCGCAAGGCGGAGCGATCTAAATACGTCGAAGACGCGGAGCACGCCGCGGCGGAAGTCATGGAGACCCTTCGCGCGACGAGAGAAAAGCACGCCAAGGAGAAGCGCGGTCGCGATGCTCGCGCGGCTCGACGAGGTGGCTCTGGCGCTCGCGCCGCGCCGGTGGTGGGCAGAGAACGCCGAGAGAAACGCGGCGTCGCCGCAGCGCCGCCGCGCTCCGTTGCCATCGACGCGAGCGCGCCGTACCAACCACCAGTCGCTGACGATGACGACGAAGACGACGAAGACGACAAGGCTGACAGCGACAGCGAATACGACGAAATCGAGGTGCCGATTAAGAGAAGACGCGCCCCGGCGCCAAAGAGCGCCAAGAAGCCTCAAGCGGTGCCAGCCAAGGAGAACGAGAACGCCGAGTCTGTTCCCGCGAACGACGGTCCTCGCTTGCCCTTAGGAATGATCCAAATGCCCAAGCTCGGCGCCAAGAAGGATAAGAACGCCGATGACGGAGCACAAAAGAAGCGCCGCTTGAACCGACAGTCCGCCATTCCAGAGGCGCTGCCGAACCTCCTCTTCGGTGTCGGTGACGTCGCGCCGGCGCAATGAGGCGATTTTCAACCTTTAAAAGAATAGCGCAGTACCACTCGCGATCGTGTCGGTGAATGAAAGCATCCATCCACGCGGTCGCACATTGTTCAATACGAGATAAACGACAGCAACAGAGACGTGTGCGGTTGGCACGGCGTCGCGCTCGTCCCACGTCCAAACGCGTGAAATACGAAATCCTAATCCGACTACGCCTAACAATTACAACAACACACGCACTCTAAGGGCCCACCGCGCGCTCGCGCGTCGCGCCCTCGCTCACGCCTCGCGCTTCGCCGCCGCGACGCGTCTGCGCCGCTCCACTTCAAACGACCCATTCTTCCGCCGTCTCGACAGCGCCACCAGCCTCCCCACGAGCCCGAAGACGACGAACGCGCTCAGAAAACACACACCGATGAGTGCCTCGCGCGCGCGCGCGCTTCCGGTCTCGTCGCGCCATTTCCACTCGTCGAACATCTTTCTAGATGTCGCGCGCACGCAGTGACGTCGTCCTCAGAACTGGACTCTCACTTTCAACTCGACTCCCAGCTCGACGCGACACCATGCGCGCCGCGCTCGCGTCGGTCGATGGACCCGCTGTCTGTCCATCATCGTCGCGTCGTCGATCGCGTCTCGCAGACCACCGATTCGTCGCGACGCGGTCTCGACAAGATGATTACGAAGACGTTTCGCTTCACGATGACGACACTTTTCGGGTGACGTCCGCGGCGCGCGCGTCGTCCACGGTGGTGCGCGTTTCGCGTCGAACTGCGTTTGGAGGCGGGTCTTTCGCGTTCTTCGCCGGGTTGCACGCGTCAGTGGCGGCGGCGGCGGCGGTTGCGGTGGACAAGGTGACGGTGGATGAGTTTAACGCGTTGGAGCGCGAGGCCAAGGCGGCGTACATGCGAAGAGACTTGGACGTCGCGGTCGAACGCCTGACGACCATCATCGATCTCGAACCGACCGAGCCGGTGTGGCTTGAACGGCGCGCACAAGTGCTCGTGGATTTGAAGCGGTTTAAAGAGGCGATTGCGGATTACGACGCCGCAGAGGGGATGTATTCGAGCGAGTATCGCTCTCTCGGAATGTTGTCGAATCGAGCGTTGGCTTACGAAGGGCTCGCGGATTGGAAGAACGCGGTGAAAGATTACTCCGAGGCGATAAAATACTCGGAAATGATTGGTGCGGTGCCACCGTACGTGTTGAACTCGCGCGGGAACTGTTATAATTCGTTGGGGGAATACGAAAAGGCGCTGGATGATTATCTTCGGGCAGCGACGATTTTTCAGTCGAGTCGTAATCTCAGCGGCGCGATTTACGCGTCGTCCAACGCCGCGTTGATGAAGGCTGAACTTGGGAGGATCGACGAGGCGATAGAGGATATGGAGCGCGTGGCGCGGCGCGCAGCGGGGAGCGTTGATATGCGCGCGGCGCTCGCAGCGATGTACTACAGCCGAGGCGAGCAGCAGAGAGCCGAGGACGCTTGGAATTGGTCGTGCACGCAAATCAACAGCGGCCAGCTCGTCGAGGGTGGGCCCGTGCTCGATGGATGCGAACTCTATCGAGATTACGATTGGCTCTTGCGGATACGTCGTTGGCCACCGTCGATGGTGGACAAGTTTAGAAAATTTATCGAGCTCGCGTAGTCGTCTGAGCTTGCTTTACCTTTTAGCTATTAATAGTGATTACATAGTACATGTGGACTCCACGCGCTACCAGCGGTGACACTCCCCATCTAATTCAGATACCACAGCGTAGAGCCATCAACCAAGCCCAACGTGTCGACGTTCGCCTCGAGATCGCCCGACTCGCCCGATCCCTTGCGCCTCTTCGCCACGCACACGATGGCTGGAATTCCCCGAGGAGCCTTCGAAAAGTGAACAATCGGTACCTTTAAATTATCATCGAGCTGTGAGTTTGAGTAGAAGCGCCCAGTTTTCCTAGGATCGATATCGATCATCGCCACGACTCTCTTACGAGCCGATGGCGAGAGCTCATTCATAAAGTTTTTTGCGTCTCTCCCCGCACCCCAAACGAGGAACTGTTTCCATTCGGGCTGCGAAAGGATTCTTTCCTCAAACGCTTGGGTTCGCACTTGGAGCAATCGTCGCCGGCTACACCGAGCGGACGCGCTTTGCGGGCTCCATCGATAGAGAAGTATCGGATTGTTCGGATAATCCCCAGCGCGCAACAGAGATGGAAGATCGTGTTCGCAGTTTTGCGAATAGTAGAGCTGAAGGAATTTCTGAAAGAAAATCAAATCTTCGGCTTCACCCGAGCCAGGAGGCGCTTCGACGAAATGCCCGACGGCGTTGGCGAGGCTTCGCTGCATGCACCACGTCGGCAAGAGCAAGGTGCACTCGCGAAACTGTTCGAGGTGAAGCTCTTTTTGCGTCATCATGTTTGCCCAAGCCTCGTAGTGCTCAGTCGAACCGCTCGGGTAGCGCTTCCAGCATCCACCGATGATTGCCGTCGGGTTGTTCATCGCTAAAGGGACTTGCATCTCTATCCTTTGAGGCATCATCACGTCGTCCGAGTCGAGGAATACCAAAACCTGTCCGCGACTTTGCTCGATGCATCTGTTTCTACAGAAGCCGATTCCCCGATTCGGCGCGTCAGCCGACACAAAGTTAACGCTCTCCGACCATCTACTTCCATTCACGATCACAGTCAAGCCAACGCGTTCGAGGTGGCTCGTCCAACGTCTCAGAATTGCGCTCGATCCATCCGTGCTTCCGTCGTCGAATATGCTCACCTCTATCGGTCCTCGGTAGGTTTGTGCGCACACTGAACTCAGCGTTTCGTTTAGCCATCGAGCGGCGTTGTGCACGGGGAGAATCACGCTCACGCTCGGCAACGTCGAGTCAATCTGAGGACGACATTGCTGTTCCTCCGGTTTGGTTGTCGGCATGAATGATAGCGTTCGCTCAACCTTTGGGTCGACTGAGTCGACCTCTCGAAGAATCGGTATCCCGTTAGCCTCGAACGATTCTTGCGTGACGCGCGCCATACCGTTGGCCAAGATGCGAACGTTTTCAGACAAGTTGCTCGTACCGCTGTGAATCATCCAAGGATGCAGCAGCGCCACGGTACCCGCCTTGCCCACCACTTGCTCGATTACGCCGTCAATATCACCCGGCCGTTCCATCGCGCGCTCGTCCATTTGATACGATAGAGGTAGACGTCCGCGACTGGAAAGTTCCCCGACGAGGTCAATCGCCCACGTGTTGAGATCGCGATGCACCATTCCGCCCTGCCTTCTCAAGTGAGACGCGACCCAGCGGTGCGAACCCTTGATGAACGCCGTGCCGCCCCCACCCGCGGCGCAATCCGTGAGCAACACCAACATGATGACTCCTTGAAACGGATGCCCCTCTGGAGATCGCGTAGCGTCCGTGCTGAACCCGGCGCCGATGTCCAAGTGCCAACCGCGGTTGAGCATTCGGCGCCTATTCACCGGATGCCAAGACGTCGACGCGTCCGCGCTGCTCCGGACCGGCGTTTCCTCCTTGACTAAATTGGCCGAATGCTCATCCAAAAGCATCAACGCTCGCGCTCGCACGTGCTTCTTCGTGCATCCCGGTCGCATCGGCTGCATCACTCGCAGCATGTGGTTCCACTTTTCCCCGTGTTCGAGCACCTCGGCGAGTAACTTTGCATCCTGTTCCGGCGCCCACGCCGGCTCATAGTGCATCTCACACTGCTTCGCCGTCCACGTCACATCCCCAGTGCTAATCATCTTCGCTATCGTCTCCCAATCGTTCCCACTTTCCCTCAACTCTCTCACGTTGGCGCTATCGCTCTCCGTCCACTGACTCGGCGCCGGCGCGCAATACCCGCTATCAACGCTCACCTTTCGTCTCTTCTCGCTCTGTCTCGCCCTTTGCAACTGCGCCCGAACAAGTTTTTGTTCCTTCGTCATCACGCCATCATCTCCATCGTTTTCTGGAAACGTTACCGGGCAATACCAATGTCTCGGTTCGCACGCGCCGTCGCGCACTTTATTCAGCTCCACTTCCCAGCACCCGTCGCCCAAAATTTCATTCAACGCTCGCCGCACGTGCTCGCATCGCCGCAACGCGTCCCAATCCGCCCCTTCCGCGGGCGCGATGACTTCAACGACGCGTCTCGCCGTGCCTTTCGGCCACGTCGAGGGGTCTTCGACGCGCATCGTCGACGGTGTTCCGCTCTCGGGTCGCACGCACGGGTTCGCGAGTTCACGCCCGACGTGCGCCGCGAGCGCGTCGACGACGTCGCGGGCGACGGCGGCGTCGAGTACGACGATGCCATCGCGAAGGAACGCGTCGCGGAGCGGCGTCGCGGGCGCGTCGGCCCGTGTCATGACGCGTGACGCGGACGCGGACGTGTGGCGTCGACCGCTCTTTTTGGGTTTTCCATCGCTCTGAAACGCACTTTTTGGTGAACTGTCATGTTTTACAAATCGAATCGCAATGGTAAGGCTGCTAAACTCGTTCCATCGCGATGACGGTAGAAAGAATCGTACATTATCATATCGGTCGGATCACACGGCGGCGGCGGTAGCGGTGGCGGCGGACGCGGACGCGGACGCGGACGCGGCTTTGGCGTCGGCTATTTTCGCCAACCGCGACGCGAGCGGGGCGTCCATGAAGAGCTGGGTGATATGACAGACGATACACGGGATCGCGATGAGACCGGTGGAACCGAACACGTCTTCTGGAAGGTAGGATATGATGGTCATCGCCACTGGGAGGGTTTTTTGGCTGGACATCATGACGGTGGCGACGCGTTCTGGGCCGGAAAAGCCGAGGAGCGCCGTCGCGCCGTAATTGAAGACGAGCATGACAACGTGTAAGACGATGGCGGCCAAGATCACGGCGAAGATTGTTCCGATGTTGGTGTTGATCAAATCCGTCGCGCTCTTGCTGATTGACATCCAGACAATGGTGATGAGACAGGAATTATTCACGAGCGTGAGCTCCGCCTTGTACTTGTTCGCCGCGCCCGCGATCGCCGGCGACATTTCCCGCGCCAATTTCCCACACACGATCGGCACCAAGATTGTAAACAATAATTTCACCAATAATTTCACCGCTTGCGTCGCCATCCCGCTCGATGCGGCGCTTCCCGTATCCAAATCCCCCGGTCCGCTCGACACGATGGCGTTGAAGTAAAACGGCACCGTAAACACGCCCAACAGGTTCGTACACACCGTCAGCATGAGCGCCAACGCGACGTTACCCTTGGCGTTCCGCACCAGCGTCACACCACTCGTCAGCGTCGTCGGCACGCACGAAAACAACGCCAAACCATACCTAAACTCGACCGGTTTATAAGGCACGTACACGTGGATAAACCCGAGCAACGGCGTCAAGCCGAGAATCGCCACGAGCCCGTACGCCAGCCCGCCCCGCCCCGTCGTCAGCGCTTGCGCGATCTCCTCCGTCTTGAGCGTCGCGCCGGATATGATGAAGATGATCACGACGCACGTCGTCTGAATGACGGACCAGGAACCAACCTTGACGTCACCGAGGGTGCGCCCGGCGACTGGGGCGCTCAAGCCGAGGAGCAACGCGAGACAGAAACCGAGGACGAGAAAGTTTGCGAGGGCGAACGCGCGCGCGCGGGACGCGAGCGTCGGCGGTTGTTTCGTCTCCGTCGACATGACGCGGCGGACGCGGACGCGAGCGACGGCGGCGCGTTGTGCGGCACGATTTCGCTTTTTTGCACCTTTTCCATTCGTCTGACTATTTACTTATACACGTTACTAATGGTTGGCTAGAGCGCGGCGCCTCGATGCGGCTTGACGTTCTCCATGCGCTCGCGTGGGTCCCTTCCGCTCGGACCTTGGGTCGTGAGCCCGGTGATGGGCTCTCGGTGGGCGCTGAATCGGCTTGGGTGGCGCGCGGTCGGGTGGACGTCATCCGGGATGCGACCGGCGCGGCGGACGTCGAAACGCTTGTCGTAGTCTTCGTAATCGAGGTCGGTGTAGTAATACCCGTCATCGTCCTCCGTCATGCACGAAATGACAGTCATGATGGCCATGGATAGGCACGCAACGAGGACGACGACGGTGAGGACGAGGTAGAGGATGCTGGTGACGGGGCCCAAGTGCCCGTGCGGGGCCCAGTCGATGAAGTCATCCACGCTCGGATCGTAGTCCGGATCGCTGTACGTCAAATTGCTCAATTTGAGCGGTGCGACGGATTCAATCAGCAAACCGCACGTTGCGTTGAGCTCTGCGCCTTCCATTGAGATTCTCGCGTAGCCGTTCTCACCCCACTGGCGTCCCCACGAGTTTTTGATGACTACGTAATCCAAGCCCGATGCTTCGTCACGGCCGAAGCCGACGGCGACCACCGCATGGTTGATGAGGTTTGGAGAGTTTTGCCAGTCGGGTTGACAGTCATCGTAGGTGAGGATACCGCCCGAGTAAAACCTAAACTGTGGGCTCAGCGCATTCACAGCAACCGATACGGGTTGCATGTAAATGGCTGATTTTAGCGCGTCCCACGTGTTTTCGAGAATGATGTAATCGTCGATGGACGCCGCGTGTTTGCGAGCCGTGTTCGCACGACACGGACCAACCATGCTCGTCTCCAACGTGTACGGATGTACGGGATAGTCATCTGCGGAAGGTACACCGCCCTTCATGACAGCGTATTGGTACCCAGTCACCATGTTTCCGCCGACGCAGTCTTGATCGATTGGATCACACTCTAGCAACATTTGTGGCGAAAGCGTAACCTTTTCCTTGGTCCAAATGTAATGCACACCCTCTATTGCCGCCGCTGTCGTGAACGCCCAGCAGCCACCACACGCACCCTGCTCCCAAACCTGACTCAATCCGCCAATTTCTCTCCAATCCCAGTTGGACGGAACGTTTCTCTTGTCGTACACGGCGCCGTTTTCGTCGCGTTCGTTCGACCAAATATCCTCATTCCGCGAGATAAACTGTTCATGCATCTGCATCCACGCGTCGTGTTTCATTCTACTTCGTTCCCGTTCTCCATCAGGCGTCGGTATGAGTCTCCCCATCCATCGCTCAAACTCATCATCCGTTCTATCGCTCCAAAGCGTCGGCTTGTACTCGGCGCCGCGCAGCGAACCGCGACTACGACGCCCGCCCTCGCTTCCGAGATCCGCCGAGTCATACATCGCATCGATCGCCTCCATATGTTTCATGAAAATCTGTTTCCTCCGTTCGCTCTCTCTGCACGGGTACGACGCGTCGTCGCCGCAGTATTCCTTCGCCTTGCCCTCGCGGTGGACGAACGCCTCGAACGCTTCATCCGTCGCGAGCTTTGGAACCGTCGTAACCGTCGTCGTCGCCATCGATCCTCGAGACGCGACGGTCGCCACGTCGGTGTCGTGAAAGATTGACGCCTCCGTCGTCGCTAACGACGCCGTCGCGTCGCGCGCCGCCTCGTCGGCGTTCGTTTTCGTGTTGACTGAAGGGTGTTGAGGACGATGATCCTTCGATGCTGTCGGCGCCGTATCTTTCCCACGTCTCGTCGACGCCGCACGAGACGCCTCCGCGCGAGGCATCACGGCGACGCAGACGACGAGCGCGACCGCGAACGCGCGCGAACGCATCCACGCGCGGCGGTCGCGCGACATGAGGTCGACGCGCGTCGTCAAGTGAGGCAGCGTATTACATATTGACACCATAAATCGCCCATAACGATGCCACACTTCACACCACATTTTCAACGAATACTCTATTTTTATCTACAGTACACATGGGGGGAACTTCAAACGGCACACGTGGCGCGAACGCAACGCCGCAGACGACGCCACGCGACGCGACGACGCCGACGCGACCGACGCGACCGACGCGAACGTAGACTTCTTCTCCGCCTCCCCCCCGCCTTCCGCGCGCACCGACGGAGATGTTTTGGGACTCCCCGCCGGCGAATACGTCGAATCCCGCAGGACGCGAACAGGCGCTCGTGGGACGACCGAACTGGTTCCGCGCCGCGCTCGAAAACGCCGCGCTCGCCGGCGGACGCGCGCGCAACGCCGCCGGAGACGATGGACGAGGACGAGGACGGTTGGTGCTCGATGACGCCACCGCGGAACGCGCCGGCGGCGACGATGTGAAAGAGTTGGAACACTTGCGCAGACACGTGGACGAGCTGACGACGCTGTGCGCGGACGCCGAGGCGCGCGCTAAGGCTGGAGCTTTGGCGATGGAGAAGTTGGAAGCGATGCGCGGTGAGATGCGTGAATTGAAAGAGAGCGCATCTATGCGCGAACGGGCGGAGACGCGGGCAAAGGCGGCGGAGTCGAGAGCCAAGGCGGCGAGAGACGCGATGGTGAGTGCGAAGCTGAGACACGAAGAGGCGTTGAAAAAAGTGTACTCGGAGCGGGACGCCAAGCTCGAAGGGTACAAAGTTGAAGTGGAACGGTTGAGATCGGAGTCGCTCGTCATGACGGGTAAGTTTGAAAAGCTCACCGAGGAAAACGAATCGATGGAGGTTGATTTGGCTGAGTACGCGCGAGAGATGGAGTACTTGGATGAAGTCATCGCGCAACATGAGGAGGAAATGGCGAAAGTTCTCGAGGAGAAACTCAGGCTCGAGAGATTAGTGAACACCCGACCGGAAATGAGCTTCAAGTCAATCATCATGTCGCCGTTCGCATCTTCACCGCGACCGGGCCACGTCGACACACCCCGCCTCGCGGGCGCCCTTCGATGGTTTGAGGATGTCGTCTCGTCGCCACTGCGATCACCGTTCGCTGACACCACGAACGCGATCGAAGACTCGAGCGATTGCGAAACGAGAGATGCGACGAAAGTCGTCGCGCAATCGACGCCGACATTCACGCCAGGGCGAAAGTCTCGGCTCGGCTTTGTGGCGACGCCGAAGAGAACTCCGGGCGTCGTCGAAGACTCAGCCGAAGAAGAAAACAGCTGCGAAGAAAAGCTGGACGATGACTGCGCCGAGAGCGGTGAAATCCTTCAAGTCATCGATCCCGTGCTCCCAGAACCGAAAAAGTCTTGGAAGGTCATCTTCTCCAAGGTGCCTGAGTCTCGTCTGTACGGCGCTCCGCTGAGTCACATCGGCGCGATGAGACTTCGCGTCGTTGGCAAGGTCTCTTTCATTGCCGGCATGTAAGACGAACGCGCGCGCGAATAAATAACGTATGTAATCTACTTTCATGTTCATGTACCGAGCCGACACCGCAAACGAAATCAAGCGCGCCGAGTCGGGGAAATGGACGCGACCGACGAGCACACAGCGGGCGACGCGTGAAGTAGTAAACGCCTGACCTCCTCTAACGTGTATGACAACAAGCCTATCTTCTTCTCTGGTGCTAGAATACCGGTCCACCTACAAGCGGCGACCACGGCGACCACCCTTTCTACGAGTAGAGTCCGTCGGGGTCGGGGTCACGTCCTCGATGCGGCCAATCTTCAAGCCGCTACGGGAGAGCGCGCGAAGCGCGGATTGACCACCCGGACCCGGGCTCTTCGTCTTGTTACCACCCGTCGCGCGCATCTTAATGTGAAGCGCGGTGATACCGAGTTCCTTGCATCGCGCCGCGACGTCTTGCGCCGCAAGCATCGCCGCGTACGGGGAAGATTCATCGCGATCAGCCTTAACCTTCATACCGCCGGTGCAGCGGCTGAGGGTTTCCTTGCCAGACAAATCCGTGACGTGCTGCGAGAGGGAGAAATTTCAAAGTCCTGTCAGTCGCGACGTTCGCGTGCGCATCGAGAACGCGTTCGAAAGTCGCAAATAATAATTCCAACCGACGTCCCCGGCGTTCGCGCGCGTGATTCCACCCCGCGATGACGGCGTCGGCGACCCACATCGGCATCCACCGCACTCAGGCATCCTAGGGCTTTCCAACCACGGCTCGCATCGACCACGACCCACCCGCCGTCGACGGACGCGTAAACCTCGCGACGCTCGAAACGAAACACGCACCACGAAAGTATCGTTAAACGACGCGTAAATGTGCGCGACACCGAAGACGAGTTCGCCTTCGCGCGCGTTCGGACCGACGTATTGCGCCTGCGCATTTCGTGAAAGAGAGACCCTCGCGGTTAGTCGGCTGCGCCACAGATCCATCCTCTCAAAAAAGCGTCCTCGCTCTCCGACGCGCGCGCGCATCGGAAACCGAGCGGAAACGCGCGCGTCCAATTCCACGCGCGTCGTTCGCGTCGTCGTCAGCGTCGTCGTCGGCGTACCATCTGTACAAGCTGCTGCGTCGATAAGAGACGGAACGATCGCTGTGGAGAGAAGACTTCTTTCCCTGTGAGACTTTTCCAACACGGTCTGTACCCAAGTGTCCGAGTGTCCGACCGACCGAGTGTCCGACCGACCGAGTGTCCGACTGCGCGCGTTCGTCGACGCCACACGCCGACGGCGACGGCGACGACGGCGACGACGATGCACGCGACGGCGACGACCCACCGCTCGATGGCGGTTCGCGGGTACGCGTCGTCCCGCGGTCGACGGCGGGGCGGGTCGCGGACGGCGCGCGCGAGAGCGCTCGCGCGAGTGACGCTCGCAGTCTTCGGACTGATGATCTACGGCGCGTGGACCCGGCGAGACGTCGTCGAGGAGGCGGTGCGTTCGGCGCCGAAAACGGCGGTGAGGAAGTTTTCTGAGCGCGTCGAGGCGTCGAAAGGGGAACTGGGGGCGTACGCGCGCGCGCACGGGTTGCGAAGTCGGATGAATGGAGGGAAGAGGCGGGAGCTCGTGTTGGCGTCGCACGGGGCGTTGATGGCGTTGGATGTCGATACGAGGGCGACGAGGACGTTACACGTCGGTCGGGGGGTGTATTACGGGGCGTTCGTGGCGAATGATGTGGATGCGAGCGATGAGGTGGAGGATGGGGCGTTGCAGAGCGGTCGGTACGTGTGGGTGGCGTCGAGGCCGGACGAGGCGGGGACGCAAAGGAGAAGGAAAGACGCGCTGTTGTTGATTGATACGGAGACGCAAAAGGTGTTGAGGGATGTTGCGATTGATGCCGTGTTTACACACGATGTCGTTCGGCGGGGATCGCAGGTTTTCGTGGCTGATACCGGCGGGGGACGGGTTCTCGAGTTGGAGTATCCGTCGATGACGTTGAGGCACTCGATCGATTCCATCACAAAGCGAGAGCACATCAACACACTCGTGCCGGCGGATGAGGACGAGTACGGGCCACACGCCGTGTGGGGCGTCTTACACAATCTCGGGCCGAGCCAGATTGCGCTCTATGATTTGGAATCGGGCAAGGAGATTAAGTCTAGGATGACAAACGTCGGCGAGAAGTCGCACGGGTTGGTACCTTACAAGGGCAAGTTTCTGATGCTCAACAGCGGTAAAGGACAACTGATTTTGGTCGACCCGACCGCTGGTGACGACGCTCCGTTTGACGTGCTCTGGGAAGACCCGAAACATACGTTTATGAAGGGTTTGTGTGTGGTTGACGACGTTGCCTATTTCGGAGTTTCGATTTTCGGCAATAGACGCGAAAGAGTCGACCCGGACAAAACGAGCGACGTTATAGCCTTTGATTTGTTGAAGAATGAGTTGCGCTGGCGAACCACTGTGCACACGAAAGGTCTTCTGAATATCGTCACGGCGCCTTCGACGTCAGAGACGGGCGGAACGTGGCGGCCGGCTTCGTGGGGCAATCAACCAGCGCTGCACGAGGTGAACGCCGTGCTGACGGTACCGACGGCGCTGTACTCCAAGTGGATCGACATCAGCACGAAATCCAAGCATAATCGACCGACGGACAAAACGCAGGTGGATTCTATCCTCAAAATCTACAAGGATATCGACGTGAGCGCGCTCAAGGATTATCTTGAGCAGCTGCCAAAGGGCGCGTTTGACCTCGTCAATCAGAAGGATAACGCGCGTCTCGGCGGGCGCAAAGCCAACGCAGATCGCTTCAAGCCGAACTGCGCCTCGATGCACTTGATATTTAGCGATCGACGAGGTGAGGAAATTTACGAGTTTCCATACTGGAAAAAGTTTGAATCGCTCGTTCGCCCTCTATTGGAGGAGTTGTTCGTCAACCAACTTGGCGTCGGGAGCGACTATCTGAGCCACATTATCCGTCTTCAGCTCGCCGTGATGTACCCCGACTCAAAGATTTTGGAACACGTCGATTCAGGGCACTGGGCGACCGCGAACCATCGATTTCACATACCAATCATCGTGCCGTCCACTTACGACGCGACTGAGTTTACGATGTTGCCGGGTGGGGCGAACGGAGGTCATCAGGTGGACGTTCCACTCGTGGAAGGCCGTCCGTTTGAAATCAACAACGCGATTCCTCACAGAGTTCGGAACGATGCAGATAGTTGGCGCATTCACTTGCTCATCGACTACGCGGAGTTGCCCGTGTCGCCGGCGAACAGGCACATGCTGTCCCCGGGGGCGGTGTGCTCGTACAATGAGTTGAGCACGGGGAAATGCATCGAAGACGAACTAGAAGTTTAAGTGGTACTATCTAGATAGTAGAATTTTAGACTGGTAAATCACGACCAGTGCATACATACATGGTGATACACATATGATATCTTGTCTGCTTACTACATGATTTTGATTGCTCGTTCAAAGCCAGCAGCTTTGCTTTGTCGACTAGCTGGTCGACGAGGACCCTTCACGTCGCGTTCCAAACCGAGACACGACTCGAGGAAACCTTCCTTGTCCATCCTCGTGAATCGGCTCGAAACCAATACGTCGTCTTCATCTGTGATCAAGTCATAGCGATTCGATACGCCTTGAAGAAATTTCCACTTTGCAAAATCTTCGTCTGACACCTCAAGCTTCTCCTTGATTCGCTGTTTCACTTGGCCTAGAGTCTCCGTCTGCGAGACACTGAGCAAAAAGGGTTCGTCGTACGCGTGATACTGCGAAGGATTGGAAACATCCTTTGATACATTGTAAACTCGTAGAAGAGATGCGTTCGGGCGATCAATATCTTCGTCAGGCACTTCTTCCGCTCGGAGTGTCCAATATTGATCGTTGATGTCCGCTATGTCCTTGTCCTCGTCGAACACCTTGTAAATCTGCGAATAAAAGAGCTCCAACAGGCGGATTTTGCGCCCCTTCACTTTATCGCCGAGCTTTGACTTCAATTCATTCAACACGTCGCCAACAGTGGCATTTTTCGGAAGGCGAAGCTGGAATTCCTCGACTAGTTTGGTGTTGGGTGCGTGAAACGACACCTTGAGGGTCTTCAACTGCTCCAGTTGCGGAAGAGGAATATCCAAGACTTCGTAGTACAATATATCCGTTTGATTGTCAAGCATTTGCATCAGCGTGTCGGCACCTCTGAATTTAAAACTCATAGTGCGCGGACCATTAGTGTACAAGTTGTGTGACGTGAAGCGCAAAAGCTGCGGATTTTGCAAACCAATCGCCTTCGCCAGCGCCTCGGCGACTTGATCATAGCTCGCTGCCTTCATCATTTCAACCGTCTGGACATCAATCTTGGGTGCCGAAAGCTCTCGAAACGTGACAAACTGCTGGTTATATCTGTACGACATGTAGGCTTGAGCATCTGGGAACATCAGCTCTGCTTCCATCTTCCCCGTGACGGCGGGTTGCACAATGATGATATCACCGTTGTTCAACTGCAAGTTTTCCGTCGCGCCGCTCGTTTCTCCCAGGGGTCTACGCTCAAGCATTTCTGGCGCAAACTTGTCCACTTGCATTGCAGATTCACGAACGCAGGATATTTCCTCAAACAAAGCAATGTCTGCGCCCGCCGGCATTCCACAAAGGGCACGTAACTGTGGGAAGTATGCTGTGAGCAACGCGTCGCAATGCGCGTAAATGTGTCCTGCGTAAGACAACCGAGCTTCATGTGGATTGTAGAACTTGACGTGCAGACAGATGTCATGCTCTGCGTTTATTTCCGCGTAATCTTCGGTTATCTCCTCGAGGTAGAGTTTCAATTCGCTCGTGGCAGAGTTCTTGGATGCAAACTTTTGACGTATCTGCTCAACTTGCGCCTGATCGCTCGCCACGGGGAGAATCGAGTGAGGTCGATTCGTCTTATTTCTACGCGGAGAATACAACCAAAACCGCTGCTTATCCACTGGCACTCCGAGCTCACTCGCCACTTGCGCCTTGAACTTGCCAAAAGTCGTCTTTTTCGGTAGCCTAAACCGATGTGCGTTGTCAAACTTGCCCAAGTCAAAAAACTTATCTTCGTGTATGTTTGCCTCCAAATCCTTGCGGTGCATGACTCGAATCACTGTGTACAAGTGCGCTTCAGCCTCCTCCAAACGTTTAATTTCCTTCAAACGTTGCTCTTTCGCGAATCGCGCTTGCAAGTGTTCGGTCAAGTGTGTTTTATTCGCCTCACACATTATTTGATCCATGTCGCTCTCGCGAATGTACACCAGCATGTAAGCACTGCTCACCTTTGTGTACCTCAAATTCGGCGCTATGCGCATGTTTGTCATGTCGTCGTCGCCGTCCATGTCGCTATCGGCCGCCGACGTCCCGCCGCTACCGTACTGCTCGACGATGGCTTTTTCTGAAGACTCCTTAGTCACGTGTTCGTCGTCGAACTTGAACCATTGACCGTCGCCGGATTGCAAGTCGGGCTTGATGAACGCGTAGTAGTGACCACCGTTGATTCCGCCGCTGTGCACGAGCACGCTGTGCAGCTTATACTTGTTTCGGATACTTTTATCTGCTTCCGGGACGAGGTATTTACGATCGCCGATGTCTAGATCTAGTTCTTCAGGAAACTCATACTTGTCGTGAATCTTCACCATTGTGTCGCGGTGGAAATCGTACTCAAAACGCTTGAGTTGGATTTGCAACACGGGTGGGAAATCGTGAAACAATACCCCCTTGCGAGCGTCTTGCAACCCATGTCCCTCGGCTCTGTACTTGTTTTCCCCATCCAATTTTTCTACTTCGGTATAACGGTCAAAGGAAGCGTAAATGTCTTTGCACCCCTTGACGTCGAGCTGCAGATCCAAGAATTCCTCTTTGCGTTCACTCTTATAGTCTACATTGATACACTCGATAAAGTTTGTCGTGTGCCCTTCAAAAAGTTTCTGAATGGTGCCCTCGACCGAGGTTTGCTTCATCTGTTCCTCGAGTTTATCTTGAAGCACGCGGTTCAGCTCTTGAACGTCGTGTTGCATGAAGGAGTCGTATGAGTCCCAACCAAACGACCGCGTGAGATCGTTCGTACTCACCGCACCTTCTGGAGCGTACTGAAGGCGATAGAAGACCGACTGGAGCGCCAGTGGCATCGAGCTATTTGCTTCCTCAGACTCGTTCGTCGGCATGTGATACACGGCCCGACGGAAAGACGGGATGTGATACAACGTCTGCAACAATGAATTCATATAGCACGTCGCTCCTTGGTTCTTCAATCCAATCAAACCAGTCTCCTTGCGCGAGTCATACTCGTTGAAGTAAGAGTTGTTCACACCTCGCGAATCGACTTCGTACTCCATGCACGGTGCGACGCGTACCGCAAACGTAACGCCACCAGACTCATCCACGAAGCCCCGCTGGACGAGCGCCTTGCGAGTGATAAAACTGTTAAACCCCCAGTCCGACTCCTTCTCCGTGAACGCGTGTGACGTCTCCTTCACCTCATCGAGAGACGCATCCCCGCTCGGGTGCACCAACCACAGCTTGAACTTTGCGCACCGCTTCCACGGCTCGCCGTACTGGTAATCCTTCACCGACGGGCGGTCCGTCGTGTCCAGAAACAAACTCACCGAGGCGTCGTCTCCCGCGCCACCCTTTGCCCCTTCTGACCCGGACGGAAACAGCAACAACCGAAAAGTCGTATCGCCCAGCTCAAATACATCGCTATGACACTTCTCCCCGCGCGTTTTATACTTTTCAAACTCCTCGCACCGCCACGTAAACTCGGCGACGTCGTTGCGCGCGAATCTCGACTCGCTGTCCTCCTCTGAGCTCAGACTCACCTCTGAATCGCTTGCCACGTCCGCGATCGATTCGCTCGCGTCGTTCTCGTACGCCCGCATCTCCACTGCAGTTCGTTCACGCGATTCGCGCGAGTTTTCGTCAGTCTCGCGTCGCGTCCGGGGGGTTCTTCTCGTTCGGTCGCGCAACTTGAAAATCCACAAAAAAACGGTTCGTTCGATCGAACCAACGTTCGATTGACGCCCGCGAACGATCGATGCTCGCCGTTTCTTTACGTACCGTCCGCGACGACGTCGTCGTCTTCGTCTTCGCCGTCAATCGCCTTCGCTTCACCGCCGACGCGTCCCTCCTCGAACCGCGTCATCGACGCCCGCGCGCGCGGTCGCCTGGCGACGGTCGCGTCGCGTCGAATCCAACCAGAGTCGCCGGGTCGAGTCTATAAAAATGTTAGATGACGGTCTTATTATTTCTATTATATGTATTTCCGTCGGAAACGTGATTATACAGACGTTTATGGTTTTACATACTATATTTCTCACTCATACTAGAGATACAATCAGTACCATATGTGTACCTAAAATACATACCACTCGTACTTAAGAAGGTGACAAACCCATCATTAGAGAATAAAGCATGCGTACACCAACCCCGGGTGACGTGACCGACGTCGACGGAAGGGGGGGGCGGCGCCCGACGCGCACGGCGACACTCGCCTTCGCGCGAACACGCACGCACCGGCCACACGATGAACGCGCTCACGCAAAGAAACGCGCTCGCGCCGAAAACCGTCGGCGCTCGCGCGAACCAACAGCGCTCGGCGGCGACGTCCCGCGGGGCGTTGCAAATCGTCAACGCAGCCACCAAGGAGAAGAAGAATCGCGACTTGGAAAGGTTGAAGACGCTCGCGACGGCGGAGGAAACGCTCCTCGTCGCCGGGTTCAGGTACCAAGGCTTGACGGTGCGTTGAAATATTTTTTGCTTTTTTTTCGTTCTCGTCGTCGTCGTCGTCGTTCGGTCGCGTCGGCGGCGTGGAGACGGGCGGGCGGACGGATGGTTGGACGACGTGGGCGATGAGAGACGCAGAGGGTGGCGACCGTGGGGTCACGCGCGGGTGGTCTGACGGATGACCCGGCGCACGCGTCGTGCGGAAACGTTGACGCGCGTTGTTTGTGAACGATTCGTCGCGGTTCGCGGGGTCGTGGATGTCGTTGACGCGCGGCAAACGCCGTTGGGGGTGACGCGAGCCCGCATGCGAGGGTTTTAGGGTTACTCTGCAAAGACGCCGACGACGCGCGCGCAAACGGGGAGGGATTGGGATTACGTTTCAAGCGAGAGACTAACCAGAGGATACGTGTACGGTTGTGTAAATCGCGCAGGTCAAGGATATGATTGCTTTCCGCCGTGCGATGCCGGAAGGCGCGCACATCATGGTGGCGAAGAACACGCTCATGCGCAAGGCTATCGAGGGTACTCAGTTTGAGCCGCTCGGCGAGGCGACGACGGGCATGAACGCCTGGGTGTTTGTGGATGAGAACATTGCGACGACCATGAAGGCGGTTAAGGGTCTCACCAAGGACTGGAACAAGGCGGGTAAGGAAGTGGCGTTCACTGGTGCGGTGATGGATGGTCAATTCATCCCGGCGAACAAGATGGCGCCGCTCGAGGACTTGCCGACCAAGCTCGACCTCATCACGAAGATTGCGGTTGGTATCAAGCAAGTGCCGACCAAGCTCGCTCGTGGTACCAAGGGCAACGCCAGCAAGCTCGGCTACGCTACGCAAGCCATCGCTGAAGGCAAGAGTGACCTTATCCAGGCGTAAACTAGGTAAAAATTTGTTTTCGGGAGTTCGAAAGCCGATCGGCGCATCGGTCCTTTCATCCGCTTTGTATTGGAAGCGCTTTAGTCAATTATATATCGTCTGTAATACACTCGCAGATTAAAATTAATGCAACTCCATCGTCGTCACCCCTTTTCTTTTCGTGCGTTTCGTTTTCAAATGAATGAAGTTTGCTCGCATTAAAACAGTACTACTGCTACCCCGCCGTCGAGGAGTCCTCGCGGGGAGCGGACGCGCGTCGTTCTCTTGTACAAATGAATAAAGTGATGAAGCGACATCTGACGATAGGTCAATTTACAGAAGAAGCCAGCCAACACCTAGGGCGAGGAGCGCGAACGCTCCTCCTCCCCAGAACGCGCCGGCGGAGCCGAGCTGGTCACACAAGAAGCCAGCCATGTAATTTCCAAATCCGAGGGACAAGCCTTGAGACATCGCGGCGATGGCAAATCCTGTACCGCGCACATTCGGAGGCATCGTGGCGCTGAGAACAGCTTTCATGTTTCCTTGAGTCATGGACATGTGCACACCGACGACGAGGTAGCCGGCAAAGACTTGCCACGGCACCTTGGCCATGACCAAGATGAAGTCGGCGACCACCATGAGACCGAAGCCGATGAGGAGCACTTTTTTGCGCCCATTCTCACCGTCTTGATCCGCGTTGTCGGCGTACACGCCGAGTGGGTAAGTCAGCGCAGACTGCATGATGTTGGTCGCAAACATGAGCACCGGGAGATAGGCTACTTGCATACCCACCGCCTTGGCGTGAAGAGTGACGAAGGCTTCGCTAAAGCGAGCAACCTTGAGAATGGAAAAGACGAGGAGCGCTCTCCAAAACGCCCACGGCAGCTGGACAACCTCGGTCCAGCTCCAGTTCCACTCGCCCCAGAGGAAGCTCGAAGCGGTCGATGCCGATTTCGAGCGCGATTTTCTTTGCTGAGCCGCTTCGGCCCAAGGATCGTCCGCCCAAATCAATGCGCGCGTTCTCAAATCTTCCGTCGTCATCTCGGCACCATCCGAGCGGCGAAACCACGACTTGCGCTTGCGTGTCTTGCGAATGCGAATCGTACCCTCGTCCGCGGCGTTCTTTTGGTCCTCAAAGCCGTCGACGATGGAATCTAAGAATGGAGACACCATCTTCGCTCGGCTCTTCATTTGCCACAGCCAATCTCTCACGGTTTTCCAAGTCTTTTGCCCGCGATGCCAGACAATTTCGCGCACGTTGGACGTGCACGCCGTGCGGCGCCACCTGGCGCGCAAGTGCGGCATGGCGAGCGGTCCTCTCGTGTGACGCTTCCACGAAGGAAGCGCGCGACCGCGACCGGGCAACATGAGCGGCTTGTACTTCGGCTTGCTCATCTTACGCTTCGGCTTTCGAACAGCCCTAATGAGAATGTAAATGGCGAGGATGGATGGAAACGCCGCGAGCGTAAACGTAGCTCTAAAGTTGTTGTGCGTCGCCTTCATCATCGTCATCGCCGTGAGCGAGCCGATGACACCACCGAGCGTGGTCATGGACTGATGGAGCCCGTACGCCGAAGAACGCTTCGGTCGCGGCGATAAATCCGCAATGAGCGCATCCGTCGGCGCGGCGCGAATCCCCTTGCCAAACCGATCCAAGAGTTTACCCACGACGACCGATTGCACGCTCACGGCGGATGCGAGCGTGAGTTTCATCGCCGCCGTCATCACTGATCCCACCGCGATCACCTTGACCCGGGACTTGAGCACGTCCGAGAGCACGCCGGAAAAGACTCTGCTAAAGTTGGACACGAAGAGCGCGAACCCCTCCATGGCGCCGATGCGCGTATTGCTAAACCCAAACTCTGTTTGCAGAAACACCGGAAGCAAGGAAAACACCATGCACGTCGACGACGTCCACAGAAAACCACACGTCGCCAACGCCCAAACCGAGACGTTATCCACCGGGTTTTGCACAACCTGAGGCAAAGGCGCGCGCGCCATGCCCGGCACCCACCTGTGCAAGCTGTAGTGAATAATGGCGCCGAGCCCACCAAACTTTTTCGGGCTCTTCCCATCCACTCGCTCCTCTTCGTTCTCCTCCTCCTCCTCCTCCTCCTCATCCATCGATTTCCCATCCCCACCCTCAATCATGCGTATGTAACCCGCGTACCACTCCTCCTCCGCGTTGGGCTGATCAACCTTTTTCCTAAAAACCGTCCCCTCGGCGAACGCCGACTCGTCGTCCAACTTCTCCGACGGTTCCCCGACCTCCCCACCGCGGTATCGCGGTTCATCGATCGCGCGCATTCGCACGTCGCGACGCGTCGCCATCGACGCGTCGACGACGACGAGACGAGAAGACGACGACGACGAGTAGTTTCCTCTCGCGAGCGCCGCTCGAGCTCGAGCTCCAGCCCGAGTCTTCGCTCCGCGTCCTCCCTCGGCCGCCGACACCGCCGACGCCGTCATCGCGATCGTCGTCATCCCGGCGTCATCCACCGTTCCTTCCTCCCAACCCTTCGTCCAATCCCCCGTCGTCGTCCCCGTCGTCCCCGTCGTCGTCCTCGTCGTCCTCGTCGAATACCC
>Ga0255770_10001415_pt1 | contig 22126 bp, 14 predicted proteins | sample 071ome_22_FD_179968 | JGI IMG/M metagenome (GOLD analysis project Ga0255770, IMG submission 179968) | Coastal salt marsh microbial communities from the Groves Creek Marsh, Skidaway Island, Georgia - 071404AT metaG (version 2) | ecosystem: Environmental > Aquatic > Marine > Intertidal zone >...
AAGAGATAATGCCGAGATTGCATTGACTCTGCACCACGATGATTCTTCTTTGAGGGTGAACTCGTTTGCTGTGATGTGTTCTACAACCCGAGCACAATAGGTTTTGATTGCTTCATCACTTGAGTTAATATCGAAATGGAGTTGTGTTTGCCATCGGCGCCACCTTCTCTTCCCAAAATTCTCAACAGGAGTATTGACAAGATTTGCATTTGGCATTGTAACAATTGTATCCATTGATGTTCGAATGAGCGTAGTTCGAAGGTTAATTTCGATAACTTCGCCTTCGACAGCGTCCACAAGAATGTAATCGCCAACCTTGAAGGGGCGGTCGAGAAGAACTGTAACCGCACCAAAGAAATTGGAAATCGTGTCCTTTGCTGCTAATGCAAGAGCCAAACCTGAAATTCCAAGTCCTGCAATGAGCGAAGTGAGTTCAAACCCGAGCGAATCTGCAACAAAGACTGCACCAATGAAGACGACAATAAAACGAACCACACTTTGAAGAGCTGAGATAAGAGTTTTTTCTGAACCATCAAGATCTCCATCAGTATCAAAAATAGCAACAACATCCTCAATAATTTCAACGAGTCGAAAAGCCCAGACCACAAGGGCGATAGCAACAACAAACTGAATGATTCCAGGCAGGCTATCAATGACAAATTGAGGCATGACGATGGCACTACCTGCTTTCATCGATTCTTGAATGATGAAATCTAGAATGAGGTAGGCCACACCAAAGCCAACAGCAGTACCCAGTGCTTTGTCACTATCATGGATTGTCTTTTCTTTGATTGAATCATTGCGAACAATTTTTCGTAAAATTGTAGGGAAAAATCGCATTGAGATGTACCGAACGAACACAATGGTCAATGCAAGTCCGATGATGATGTACAATGACAACTGGGAAAAACCGAGAACTTCGTTTCGAAGGGAGGAATCTTGAGCAGGGTTGAACATGTCCATGGTATCATCGAAGAGAGGAATCGTTTTCAACTTCACTCAAAGAACAGATGTTTGTTACACAAGATGAAATTCACATACCTGCGACGGCTTCAAGAAGTTGAATTGATTGGCTCTTGTGATAGCATGTCTGCATTGAATTCTAAATTCGGAAAATCGCATGGCGTCAAGCCTTCTTTCGGGTTCTTGCTCATCGCCCCTCTTCTTCTCAGTCTCTTTGCTCCATTTGCGGGTGGTTCTGCAGTTCTTCAAACGGAATCTGGCCTCGATCCCGGCGATATTTGGTCAGACGAATACATCGCATACGAATTCCCTTGGGGCGGAGACGAAGCAACACAATTCAAAGCGTACCACGATTATGAATCCCTCCGACTTCGTTTACTTCGACTTGCAGAAGAAAACCCCAACTTTGTTCAATTCCATGAAGGCCTCAACGGAGGTACAAATGCCCGTGGTGAAGAAACCGATGAGACAACCTACCAAGGATGGTTCTACAAACATTCGTCGCCTTGGGTCAAACTTACCGACATTTCGACCGATGACGGGGATTACAACCCATTTGTTGGCGATCTTGGAAACTTTGAGGAGCGAGAAGATGTGCTGATTGTGGGCAATCATCACGCACGAGAATGGATGTCCTATGAAGTACCAATGTTCATGATTGAAACACTTGTGTTTGCCTACAACAACATCGGTTATGATAACGATGGAGATGGCCTGATTGATGAAGACCCATGGGGCGATGCAGATGGCGATGGCATCATCGATGATGATGGCGATTGTCTTTCACTCGCTCCTGAATTCCAAGACTCAGATGGCGACGGTACACCGTGCGGTCCAGGCGACCTCGGTGTGGATGAAGACCACTCAGAGCAAAAACTCCACGACCTCATCAACGAACGTGAAATTTACATCGTGCCATTGTTGAATGTTGACGGAAACAGGTACGACAGGGAAGTATTCTGTGGCGAAACTGCTTGGGAGAATTGCCCTACGAGCGGCTGGAGGAAGAACCTACGAGACAACACCTTCACAGGTGTCACACCAATTCCCAACACCAATGAGCAAGTGAATGAAGGATGTGACGGTGTCGACCTCAATCGAAATTATGAGTATGAATGGGGTGCTCCTCTCGGTGCAACCGGCCCACTATTCCCTGGCGACTGCATTGCTGGTACAATCAATAACGACGTGTATAACGGTCCAGTCGATACAAATAACGACGATGGCGATGCCCTTCTCAATGAAGACGGCGTCGATGGTAATGATGATGATGGTGATGGACTCATTGACGAAGATAAGATGGGTGGCAACACCGAACCTGAAACAAAATTCATTCAAGACCTTACTGAAATGAATGATGATAACGGAAATGGTGGCTCGGATTTCCCTGCAGTAGCCACTTGGCATTCCTTTAGTGAACTTATTCTCTATCCTTGGGGGCACTGCTCAGATTGTGATAACCCCGACCAAGACCAGTTGAAATATCATGGAGATGTGATGGCGACAATGTCAAATTATGACAACATGCAGTCTTCTGACCTATACCCGACAACCGGAGATTTCTGTGACTGGCACTACGGTTTATTCCGCTCGTACTGCTATACATTCGAAATTGGAAATGCATTCCATGAACGTCCTGAGAATATCGATGATATTGTGTTACGAAATGTCGGTATGGGTCTATACATGATCGAAATCGCCGATAATCCAAAGGAACGGGCGGACCTTGAACTCGCAAACATTTCGCAACAAAATTATCTTACTACACCATCAAATGTTGATGTTCCAGAATCGGGAAATATACCAATTGATATTTGCGTATCGAACCTTTTCCCGTACAGCGAATCGAACAGTTTTGTCAAGTGGCGAATGGTGAAGCCGAGCCGCTCACAAAGCGACTATGGTCCTCAAGAATGGTCAACAACCGCATGGACAAAGGTTGGTGTTGAGCGAGTTGACGTTGCATGTTCAACCTCATCTGGCAATGGGACAGTTCTCCGAGCCATGATTCCAATTTCAGAATCTTCAACTGGTGAACTTCACTATAAGGCTCAGGTTTCAACCTTATCAGGTGCTGATTTCTATCAATATCCAGCAGGCGGCGAGTACCATACACTATCAATTTCTTACCGTGCTTCGTTCGGCAGCGTCTTCGGTTCGCTGTTTATGTTCGTCGTTGTTGCCGGAACGGTTTGGGGCGGATTAGGCTGGGCTCTACGTGTGATGCTCGGTGGGCCTAAGGACGAGCTTGCTCAAGCAGGAAAGGCATAACAGAGGTGAGGATGTATGGCAGAATCCGACCAATTCAACGGCCGTTTAGGCCTCATCTTTGCATCGATTGGTGCAGCAATCGGGACAGGAAACATCTGGCGTTTTCCAAGAATGGTCGGTGCAAACGGCGGGGGTACATTTCTCATTCCATGGCTGTTTTTTCTTTTCATTTGGTCAATTCCACTCGTTATTGCAGAATATGCCATGGGAAAGCGTTCTCGAACTGGAACCGTCGGTACATTTCGAATATTTGCCGGGAAAAGATTTGCATGGATGGGGTTGTGGACAGCGTGGATTTCTACTGCAATCGGATTCTATTATGCAGTCGTTTCAGGATGGACAGTGAAATATTTCCAACTCGGAATCACGGGTGCACTCAACGGTGAAGGCGTCGATACCACGGAGGTATGGAACGCTTTCTTACAAAACCCAGGACAGGTCATTTTCTTTCAATTCGTCATTGTGGTCCTCACTCTTGGTGCGATTTGGAAGGGAGCAAAAGCAATCGAAAAAGTTAATTTTTACCTCATGATTTCTCTATTCGCTTTGTTGTTCCTCACCCTGTTCTTATCACTCTGGATGGACCTTGAAGACGGCAGTCTTGATGGAGCTATGTTCATGTTCACTGTTGACTTTGATATGTTAGGCGAACCAGAAGTATGGATCAACGGACTGTCTCAATCCGCGTGGTCATGCTCTGCTGGAATGGGTATGTGCATCACCTACGCAGTATACATGTCAAAGGATGAAGACACAGTTCTCAACGCATTTACGATGGGTCTTGCCAACAACTCGATTTCGATTATTGCAGGTCTTGCGGTCCTTTCTGCTATCTTCGCAGTCAATCCAGACCCACTTGCAACCGTCACAGGTGGGTCATCCGCCATTACATTCCTCGCTCTTCCCGAGGTCTTTGCAAAAGCACCGATGGACCCGATAGGACCGTTGTTTATGATGGCAGGATTCTTCCTTGCGTTGTCCTTTGCGGCCATGACGTCGATGATTTCAACCGTTGAACTCTGTGTTCGTAACTTTGTCGACCACGGCTATGACCGAGAAAAATCGGTCTTCATCACCGGTGTTGCCATCTTTTTGTTTGGTTTACCGTCAGCAATCATGTGGATAAAACTCGATTCGAGCGGGGTGGCGTTTCCAGAATTCCTTGAGGTTCAAGACCATATCTGGGGCTACGGATTGATGTTTTCAGGTCTCTTTATCGCCTTTTCAATTTGGAAATATGGGTATCTTAAGTGGAAATCTCAAGTCGAAGAGGGTTCTGCAGCACCTGGTTTTGCAGGATACCTTGGTATTGGTGTATCGGCATTCCGAGATGATTTCATCAACACTGGCGATAACGATCTCGAAGTCGGTCGATGGTGGGACATCCTCATCTACATCGCCTTCCCTATTCTCTTCGCTGTACTCATGATTTCTTATTTTGCAGATATGATTGCGAATACAGAAAATGTTTGGGACCCATCCAATCCAAAAGGTGTGACGATTATTTTGTTGTTTTGGGGTGTCGTTGCAGGTCTGTTCATATGGTTCAACCGATATCTTGTCCAACGGCCAGTGTACCGAAACATTCCAGAAGGTGCTGATGTCGATATCTCGATGTTGCCTGGTGGTTCCGACGAACTGATTTCTGATATTCGAGATAAAGTCGACCGCATCGAGAAAATGATGGATGCGGAAATTATTGATTGATGAGGTGGAGAAATGGAGAATTTGGTGAGTACCCTCACCACTGGTCTCATCATCTCGCTGATTTTTATTGCCTTGAGCTACTTCTTTTGGAAAAAATTCGACAAGCCAACACCTCTTATGATTGAGAGAGAGGAAGAACGTAAACAAATCAAAGAAGAACGACGAATGTGGCGAAAAGTCGAGAATCAAATGAAAGTTGAGCAAGAAGAAGCGGAAGAGCGGGCAGCCTACGAGAGGAGAAAAGCAGATGAGCGTGCTCGGTCTATAATCCCCGAAAAGGAGATTGTTACAAATGCATGGAGCATGCTCGGCGTTGAAGAGAACACCACTGGTGCTCCAAAAGAAGCATCAAGCGAGACATTCAAACAAGGAGATGATGCAAATCTCGAACATCGCCCTATCTCATTGGATGCAAGTGAGTTTGAACAAGTTGATGATACAGACCTCCTGCAAGCACCAGACCTCGTTCAAGTACGGCAAGATGAAGGAGTTACAAATCACCCTGAAGAACCTGACTGGGAACTCATTGAACGAATGCGAAAAATGGGTGAGGTCTCCGAAGAAGAAAGGGATCTTCTACCAGATGCACCGGAATTACCCGAATTACCCGAATTACCCAACGTCGATGAAGAAGTGAATGGTGACTTGCTCGACGAAGAAGTAGAACCAATTGAGAAGGTGATGTTAGCCTCCTTCGACAATGAATCAGATGATGGCGGTGAAATGGTCGAGGACGGCCCAGAACCGCAGTTGAGTCAACATGATGGTTTCGATGAAGATGAAACAACAGAGCATGAACATGTCCATCTAGACGGCGAAGGTATGGAGTCTGGATCATCGAGCGAATCTCCAGCAGAAGTGGAGAGCCAACCAGCAAAAGAAAACGACGAATCGCAAAATGTAGGAAATTTCGATCTCCCGTCGCCAGAAGCGTTGAAAGATGATGTCTGGAACGATGTATCATGGTCATGAAACCATTTCCGTGGGGTTGTTGAAACCAAAGATATGATGAATCCTCGCCGCTTGAGAGGTTCATGGTGGCAAAGCCTCGGGGGACAAGGGATTTTGGTCCAACAGAGATGGCCCGCCGCCTCGCTTTTGAGCGAATTCTCGATGATGTTGGCCGACGTCATGGATTTTATAGGGTTCAAACCCCAATTTTTGAGACGCTTGAACTGTTCACAGCAAAATCGGGAGAGGGCGTCATAGGGCAACTTTACGCCTTTGAAGACAAAGGCGGACGCCAATTGACGCTTCGCCCAGAAATGACAGCTCCAGTCATGCGAATGGTTGCCGAAGAACTGCGGAATGAAACCAAACCACTTCGTTTGTCCTATTTTGGACAGTGTTACAGGTATGAGGAATTCAAGAAAGGCCGTTATCGAGAATTTTTCCAGTACGGTATCGAAATTATTGGTGCCCCTGGACCTTTGACCGAAGCCGAAATTGTGGCAACGGCCGTTAACATGGTGACAGAGGCGGGCTTGACGAATTGGCAACTTCGCATAGGTCACGTCGGTGTTCTCAAATCTGTTCTTGGTGCATTGGGGCTTGAAAGCGATGCGAAAGATGGACAAGAAGCACCTGTCGCCATCGCGATGCGACTCATTGACAAAGGCGACAAAGGGGGACTCGAAACTTTTCTCACTTCACAACACATCTCATTAGAAGATGCTGAGCCTTTATTTGAAATCCAAGGATTATCAGGTGGTGTTGAAACGCTCGACCAAGCATCAGCCATCCTGTCAAAGATGAACGATATCGATACAACACCGCTTGAAGAGTTACGAACGACGTGCAACGCTCTCGCTGCTCTTGCACCCGAACCACCGACGATGTCCATCGATTTGACCGTTGCACGAGGACTTGACTACTACACAGGCATGGTCTTTGAGATTCACGTGCCTGAACTTGGTGGAGAAAGCCAAGTTCTTGGAGGAGGTTCGTACAAACTCATGCATTTGTTTGACCTTGAGGACCTCGACCCGTGCTGTGGTTTTGGCCTTGGTTTCGATCGAGTTCTTCTCGCCCTTGAAGCCCAAGCAGAAGCCCAGGGCCGGAGTGAAATCGTTCCAGGGGAGTCAAGTGGTCAACCGTACATCGCCGTCATTGCGTTCAACATCGATGCACAGCACGTTTTACCGCTTGTTGCAGGTTTGAGGTCAAAGGGCATACGAGTCGACATTGAACTTCGAGGTAGGAAAATTGGCAAAGCCATGTCGTGGGCCAATAGCATCGGGGCTACGCATTGCCTGGTTGTCGGCCCTCAAGATTTAGAACAAGGGCATGTAACGGTCAAGAATCTCGGTTCAGGAGACCAACAGGTCGTTGACATGGCTGTTGATTCCGTTCTTTCATTGCTCAATTGATTGTTCATCATGACGTCGAACATTGTAGAAGAATGCCATCGAGAGTGCTGCTGCACCAGCGACGAATGTGAAGCCAGGTGTATCTTCTGGGTCACTGTAACCATCTTCGCCCGCTTGGAACGATTCAGTCCATGTCTCGGGGTCAATCGGTAAATCAAGACGGCTTTCCATGCCAAGAATGAGGGCGAAGTGAGCAGGTGTTCCTTGAACAAGAAGCCCTCCAGTTCCGGCAACGTTGGTTCTGTCACCTTTGAGTTTCATCGTGATTTCGATGACCGGGTTATCGTCTCGCCCATCCCAAACAGCTTGGTCTTCTGGTACTGTAAACATGAATGGATACGATTGGTTGCCTTGTTGAAGACCAGTCATTTGTTGCTTGTGAACGATATTTGGCCCACGGTAAATGGTGATGTTCATGTTCTCACAATCGTTATTGCAGTTCCCGTCACCTCCATTTTCCCAGTCGCCACCGAGGTCGAGTCGCAGCGTTCCTCGAGCCTCTCCTCCAATTGTGAGGTTCAATCGAGGCTGTAATTCTGGTTTCATGATGAATCGAAGTTTGATATCGATGACGCCGTTGTCTTTTTCTTCTCGGAACTCGCCATCCGCAGTTGACATTGTATCGTTATTAGCAAAATGTGTCCACGCTTCAGCATAACCATCGTGATACAGGTACATCGTTGTGGCGTTTTCTGAAGGTTGTTTGGGGTCAGCAGGCTCTTCGCTTTGCATTGAGGATGCGCCGGTGCCGTTGACTGGCATGAGAATGAACAACGCCATCAGAATCGCTACAATAGGGCGGCTTCGCATGGTAAAGCCATCCAATGCCTTATTTTTCAACGCTTCTAAGCCTTGGACCCTTATGAATCAAGAATTCATCGCTTCATTCAGCGGTTATATCATGAAATTTCAACAAGACTTTTCCAATATTTTTTGCTTCATGGAGGTACTTATGTGCGTTTTGAACATCGGTTGAAAGAAAACTTCTGTCAATAATCGGGTTGAGATGACCGTCAGCAATTCCGCGGAATAGGGCCTGCATATGGGCTCTCATCACCTCTTCATCACTCCATGTTCCCATGTGAATACCGTGGACGCCTCTGTTTTTGATCATCAAATGAAGTGGCCCAAACTTAGGTGTTTTTCGAAGGGCAGAGAACGCCTTGAACAATGAGCGTTTTGATGAAGGTGCTGCAGCTGAAAGCCCGTAGGAGTAGAGTGCACCACCTTCTGCGACAACCGATAAACTTCGACGCAGATGGTCGCCACCAATCGGGTCGAGAACAAAATCAACCCCTCTCCCGTCGGTGTGTTGTTTTACGATTGAAACAAAATCTTCGCTGTGTCTGTCGATAGCATGTGCCCCGTACTCTTCGATGATGTGGTGTTTCGATGCCGATGAAGTTGCAAAAATTTTCGTCACACCAAGCCACCTGCAAATTTGCAATGCTGCGGTTCCAACGCCACCTGCACCACCGTGAACAAGAACGGAGTGATGCGGTTGGATGTTGCCCAAATGTTGCAATATATGGTACGCAGTCATGTATGTGACAGGCGTTGCTGCCGCCACATCGAAGGGGACATTTTCTGGCAATGGTATGACCCTCGACCCGTCACAAAGAACCATTGAAGCCTGACCACCATTGCGCATACCTGCAACAACTCTATCGCCAATGCTCACAGAACTCACGCCTTTGCCAACAGCATCGATAACTCCGCTGACTTCATAGCCTGGTGTGAAAGGATAAGGTGGACGAGGTTGATACAATCCAAGGCGCATCAGCAAATCTGCAAAGTTGATGCCAGCATAGGCGACCTTAATCCTCACTTCGTTTTCTTTACACTCTGGCATGGCCATTTCAACCGTCGTGACTTTTGAGAGCCCTCCCTTGCCTGTAAGAACAACTCTGTGCTCCATGGTTGCCCAGTAGAAACATCGTTTGTAAAATGATGTCTTGTTTTCGAGGATTACTCAAATCGATGGAAATCAATTTGGTCGTCATTTCGGTTTGCATTTGCTTGTTCTCGTGTGAGACGAAGTGCCTCACCGAGCATGTCAGGAGCCATACGATTTGAACGAAGTTCTTGACCACCAACGCCAGTGATAATCGCCATGACCTTGATGGTGTCACCAAAGGTAGGGTCTTGTCGAGCACCCATGATGATGTTTGCATCCTCACTGACTTTTGCCGTCATGAGGTCAACCACTTGGTTGGCCGATTCAAGCGACATGTATTTGCCACCAGTGACGTGAATGAGGACGCCGGTTGCTCCAGTGATGTCGACATCGAGAAGGGGATGATGAAGTGTTTCATGCACCACATCTTCGGGGCCTCGGTCAGATTCACCATAGAGCATCATGGTTACGCCTCCATTGTTCATGATAGTTTTCAAATCCGCAAAATCGAGGTTGATGAGGGATGGAAGGGTGATGGTTTCGACAATACCTTTCACAATTTCAGCGACAAGTTGGTCCATGATAGAGAATGCTTCATCGAGTGGCATGTCTGGAACGAAGTGCAACAGTCGGTTGTTGTCGAGAACGAGTACAGCATCGGCAGCACGTCGAAGCATTTCGAGTCCTTCGAGGGCACGGGTCATTCGTTGTCGACGTTCTACTCTGAACGGTGTGGTGACGATACCGACGACAAGTGCTCCAGCAGCCTTGGCTTCTTCCGCTACAATCGGGCAAATACCTGTGCCAGAACCACCACCCATACCCGAGGCGATGAACACGAGGTCTGCACCTGTGACGATTCGGCGAATCATTTCACGACCCGATTCAGCACATCGGCGGCCAGTGTTTGGGTCACCTCCCGCACCGAGTCCACGGGTAATGTGTCGGCCAACGAGCAATTTTTGCAAAGCACGGGTATGATCGAGATGTTGTTTGTCCGTGTTGATGGCAACGGTCGCAGCCCCTTCAACACCGAGGTGAGTGATTCTGTTGAGGGTGTTGTTTCCAGACCCGCCGCAACCCACGATGAGAATTCGAGGATTCTTGACGCCGAATGAACCAAGTTCATCGTCAAGTAAGGCGGTAGCGCCGCGTGCAATAGTCTCCTCCTTGAGCCCCTGAATCATGTCTGCAAACGCTTTATCTTGATTCATTGACATGCCGCCACCCGCTGAAGAACGTTCAGGTCCCATCCCTACACTCTCTCATATCACAGCCAATTCTTTCCCTACATAATCTCAACCCTCGCGGAAGGGGTGAAATGTGGGTTTTCTCGACCATTGGCCATTCATCAACATCTACGTTTTCAAATCTATCGATGTTTGCCTCAGTCATGCCTTTCTTTTCAATCGTTAGCGGTGATTTGACGAGCAGAATTTTTGATGAAAATTAAGTAGTGGTGCTGTTTCGGAGGACTTGCCTCACTTAGCTCAGTTGGTAGAGCACCTGACTGTAGTTGGAAAAAAACGTCGCAGCAGACATCAGGGTGTCCCCGGTTCAAGTCCGGGAGTGGGGACCATCACTACACCATTAATCGGTTGAGGTTTGAAATTGTCTGAGGTATTTTTGCCCGAATCTTAACGTTGATATACGAGTGGTTCCACCGGCTAGATAGGGCAGATTGAGTTTTTCGATCCAGATGTGGACAAAAAACAATTACCCGAACACACACCTCAACAACGAGAGTATACTCAGTGAAAACTACTGCTTGGAGGTGCTATTTTGAGCACTTCTTCCAATGTTGATTTTGATAGAGACCGGCTTCGTCCGTTGCTTGATTCAGGCAGTTCAATGTTCCAACTTGTGTCATATGAGTGGGAACGTGTTGATGGAGCCCTTATCACCGCCGCCATGCGAATGAATCGTAAGTTGTACAAGTGGTCTGGAGCACGCCGACTTCAAACCTGGAATATGAGTGAATCACGATTTGATGTCGTTGACGAAATGATGCCTGTTGAACTTTTGGAGTGGTTCCGAGATCTTGATGAAAAGGCGATATTGCTTCTCGAGGATGGACATATGTTGCTTGACCAAAGTAACACAGAACGTGGTTTCATCATTTGGTGGCTAAGAGAACTGGCTCGTATGACTAAGTCAGATAATAAGTGTATGATTTTGGGGACTGTAACTCCGACAACAATTCTCGAACTCGATAAGGAAATGCCGATTATTGAATTGGACCTCCCCCGTCGCCATACTCTTGGAATAATCTTTGATGATGTTGCAGAAGAAGCAGGACTACTTCCTCATCAAATAGAGAAGAGCGAAGCGCTTCTCGATGCAGCACTCGGTTTGACCATCATGGAAGCTCGTCTTGCATTCAGTAAGGCCGTTGCTACTAAGGGTCGTTTAACTTCAGCTGAAATTGAATTTGTAATAGAAGAAAAGGAACGAATTATTCGCCAAAGTGGAGTTTTGGAATATTTCCATCCACGTACTGATTGGGATGATGTTGGTGGACTAGACCAACTGAAGCATTGGTTGAAGAATCGAGGACGTGCTTTCACTTCTCAAGCTAAGGCATTCGGTTTAGAACCTCCACGTGGGGCTTTGTTGCTTGGAGTTCCTGGTTGTGGAAAGAGTTTGACAGCGAAGGCTGTGGCTGGACTTTGGCGTTTCCCGCTACTTCGATTTGATCTCGGTCGTGTATTTGGCGGAGTTGTCGGGGAGTCTGAAGCAAATATGCGTAAGGCGCTTCAAGTTGCTCAAGCGATATCCCCCTGTATCCTTTGGATCGATGAGATTGAAAAGGGAATGGCAGGTTCTCAAGGCTCAGGCTCTCTTGATTCAGGAGTAACTGCCCGTGTGATGGGAACATTCCTAACATGGATGCAAGAAAAGGAAGAACCAGTATTCGTACTCGCTACTTCGAACAACATCGATCAACTTCCTCCAGAGATGTTGCGTAAGGGTCGTTTCGATGAAATCTTCTTTGTCGACCTCCCTGGATTATCTACTCGCCGTGAAATTCTTGATATTCACCTCAAGAAGAAGGGCCGTCATGATGAAGCAGAAACATTTGATCTCAATAGTTTGGCAGAGGCTAGTGTTGGTTACTCTGGCGCTGAACTTGAAGAAGCAGTGAAGGATTCTCTATTCCGTGCATTTGATGCAGGGCGCGAAGTCCATGAAGATGACATACTCCAAGCTCTAGAGGCTACTTACCCATTGTCAAAGACGATGCGTGAAAACATCGAATGTATGCGTAAGTGGGCTAAGTATCGGGCACGATTAGCCTCAAGTGAAGAAAAGGAAACTTTGCTTGCAGATGCCGAAGATGTTCCTCGTTTGCCGAACGAACGGCGTAATCTATTCATTAGGGGAGATGCTGCATGACACTATCGGCCCAAAAAGGAGGTGGGAAGTTGTCTAAAAAAGTATACTCTGGAGTTGTAACTAGGGTCCTAACAAATCCTCAAAATAAGCAAAAAGTGATTCTGAAGGTCGATGGAATCGGAGAAGCAACAATTGCTTGGGGAAAGTCAAAGCCAGGAGAACTTTCCGAAGGAGCAAAAGTTGAAGTCTGTTTGAATGAGCATGATGATGGACGATGGATTGTTTCTAAAATTGTTTCAATCAAACAGACGACGCGGGCTAAATTAAAGCAAAAATTGAAGGGCCAAAGAGGCTTCCTACAACGACTTTTCCTTGCTGCCATGGGTGGTTCAAAATCAAATTTTTCAGCACTTGAATCGAGGGCTGAAAGCCTCGAGCCATTCATCGAATATGTTGAACACTCAAAAGAAGCATACAAACTTCTTCAAAAATCCGCTCGATTCAAGTGGGAGCCTGTTGAACATGAAAAATTCATCACTGTTACGAAGCAAATGGGAGTGAAGATTAGAGTGCAATCACCAAACCTACCATATGTTCTAGTTAACGGGCCATTGGAATCAATTAACGAAGAAACAAAATTGATGCATCCTAAGGGATATACTGCAGATATTCTCGTTGTGAAAAGTAATTCAACTGGCGTAGAGTTCTTGACATCTCGGGAATTAAATTCCCAAGGTTGGCAAATTTTCGGCGGAGCCCACCATATGGAAGAAATCAAGTGGAGCCGTAATTTAGGTTCAAAACCAATTGAGATTGTTTCCTTCGGTAATAAAGATGTAAAAATTCTGAATCAATCTAAAAATGGAGAGTGGACTGAACTTGTATTGGATATTGGAAAGATGGCAATAGTGGGTAAGCAAGCACTGTTCGATGGTAAAAATATGGATTGGGAAATCATCTTGCAACCTTTGAATATCGGTTCTCTTAATGACGGCGCATCTGGTCGGCAAATTACTAGTCAAGCTAAATTTAATCAACCAACTAAAGTGAAATATTTCCCAAGCGGTGATTTTCTATACGATTCGGATGGAGTTCGATATTCATACAAAAAATCAACTGAAGTAGCCAACCTATTAACATTAAAAATTAGGCTGGATGAGGAAATTGAGCGGAATTTAGATGAGGATTATGACACGAATCCAATGGATATTCTTTTCTCCCCCGATTCGGAATATAACGAACTTATCGTTAACTACAGAAAAGATATACCTATGGCGAAGCAAAACAAAATCATCATTACATCCAAAGATGTGAACAGTAAAACGATTACAATAAAGGCCCCTCGTTATTTTAAATTAAAGACTACCGATAGACTTAGCCTACGTCCGAACTTATTCTACATAGAACGCCAACTCGAGATGCTTCAGATTTTACGTGATTATCCACTACCTCATCATGATGCACTTCTCAAACTTACTGAACAAGGTACAGATGATTCTCGAAACAAGTTATGGCAATCATTCGATTCTCTTGAAGAATTACAATGGAAAATACTTACAAGAGATACTGATGGAACTGAACAGCAACGTGATTTTGTACGTAAGGCCGTGTCAACACCTGATTTTGCGATTCTTCAAGGTCCACCAGGATCTGGTAAAACCACAGCGATTATTGAACTCATTGCTCAACTTGCTGCACAAAACAAGAAAGTCCTCTTATGTGGTTCAACTCAAGCCTCAATCGACAATGTCTTACTTCGAATAAAAGAAAATGGCAGTCTTAAAAAATTAATATCTCCACTTCGGATTGGACGCGTGGAAGGAATTTATGACCCCGGAGTTCATGATTATGTTCTATCTGAACAAATGGAAAAAATGATGCAAATTGGACTTTCTGTTGAAGAATCAAGGGATTTGATTCTTAGACAAACGAACCTAACTTGCGGAACAATGGAAGGTATCATTAGGCATCCATTAATTAAAGATAGCGAAGACGACCAAGGAAAGAATTTGAAGACCCCACAAGCTCATTTCGATGTGCTAATCGTGGATGAGGCTAGTAAAACCACTTTTCAACAATTCATTATCCCTGCAGCATTTTCGCGTAAATGGGTGCTAGTTGGTGATGTAAGGCAACTACCACCTTTCCTTGAAGCATCTGAATTGATGACAAATCTGGAAATGATGAACGACTCCACTGGAGAATTATACACTCGCGCTGCACAAAGAGCGTGTTTACTTCTTCGAAACGTCCAACGATATAAAGAGCCAAAGTCAGGTCACCCAATTGTGATTATTGAACCTGAAGGTGTCCCGGCGGCTTTAATTAATGAGATGAATGCTCGAAATGGTAAACCCTTTCAAAGAAACAATATTACAATTATCGGGTCAAAGATTTCTGAATCCCTGCACGAAGGAGTACGCTTTTTTACTCCTCAAGATGTGATAAATTCTTCGCAAGCTAATATTTGTCTACATGCGAGTGATTTAATCATCATAGGGTCAGATTGTTATCCTCAAACTGCTGAACTTCTTCCAGTACATTCCATTATTAGAAACGGTACAATTGAAGCCCAAGAAGTCACAACAAATAGAATGAATTTGTATAAAGACCGACAACATGAGACATTTAAAAATCCGTGGCATCCAATGAATATAGCGAGTTTACTTACTGAATGGACATATCAAATATCTTGGAGATTGAATCGTAGTTATGAACTAAAAGTTTCGAAGAATAATCATCAAAAAGAACGTCTTGAAAACGACATCAAAGAGTATCTTCCTCAATCTCAAGATATAAGAAAACGCTTGGAAGAGATTCGAAGTATTGCCCTCCCTTCAGTTCTTGAATGCCTTCAATATGGTTTTGCCACAGGTAAAGCGAAGAATTTGTTACCGGAAACGACGTTAACTTGTGGTTTTCCTAGATCAGCATTATCTTCACGTTTCAGCCGAATTAATTTCCAACATAGAATGCATCCTGAAATTTCTTCCTTTTCTAGAAAAGAATTTTACGAGGATAAAGCTTTAATCGATGCAGATACACTTCTAATTAGAGATTCCAAATACCCGTTTGAGTATCGTAATAATCAATCAAGAAGCACTTGGATTGATGTTCCATCAGGAGGAATAAACGAAGTACATGCAATTAAATTTGAATTAGAACAATTCATTGAATATGCTAGAAAAAACAGACCCACCAACCCTCGTCGAGATAATACCGCCCAATGGGAAGTTGCGCTTCTTTCACCTTATCAGGGACAACGTAAAGCTCTCGTTAAGATGGTTCAACAATTGACTAAGGATACAACTAAAACTATGCGATTTGATCTCTCAGAAATGGAGAATTCATCTCCGATTTCTTTAGTCGTAAGTACAACCGATAGATTTCAAGGTCAAGAAGCAGATATTGTATTCATCAGTTTACGTAATCAAAATAGAGTCGGTTTTCTAGATAGTCCTAATCGTATGAATGTCGCAATCACGAGAGCGAGAGAATGGAGAGTTATCGTAGGAAATTACGATTATTTCGCAAGAGATAAAGCGATGCGAGACCCCATGCTTCGCAATTTGGCTTTGTCCCACTCAAGAACAAAACAAAAATCAAGGAGGAGATAAAATGGAAGTAGAATTAAAGATACATAGTCAAGTAGAAGCCTTTGACCTTCAGACAAAATTTGCCACAACAGCATTAGCCCCTGGAATGAAGACTCTCGCTCAAGAGTCAATAGCCAATAATAGCCAAATTAATCGTGATTATCTAATGAAAAAATATGGTTTGAGCGAGGCTGCTGCTAGAAACTTAATCATTAGTGGGCTCGAAAGCGGAGTATGGGATAAAGATGGTAATCTTACCGAAGAAGGACACGAAACTGCACAAACTGGTGAGGTTCTAATTGACGAAGTTGGTCCAGTTAGAGTATGGATATTTGATCATAAAATAACAGGCACAATATTTCTCCATGCTGAACGGTTAGGACTTTTACCTTCAGCCGATGCAGTACCGAACAACAGTAATACCCCTAAAACTCTTGAAAGGATTTCATATGGACTGGCTTCAAAAAGTATCAAACCCAATGATAACCGGCGCTGGCGAATAAAATATTCTAAAAAAGAAAGTGCCTGGGCTAGACAACAAAAATTTTGCACTCCTGCTACATTATCTTGGACTTGGAGTTATGATGGAAATTGGGCCCTCGATTCACAAATTTCACTTAATTCACACCTTTCTGGAACAAGCAAAAATGATGAAAAAGATAGAGTTCCAGTAAATCAAAGTTATACTCATACTGGAGCAATAAATCCTGAATCTAGCATTCATGACTGGCTTACACAGGGTCGTTTTAATTCTGGTCCTTGGAATGGTAAGCTGGGAGGTTTAATGCGTCCTTTTGCAGAACTCAGTGATGCTGAAAAATCAATGCAGACAACAAATGAAGAATTAGACAGCGAAATAGAAGGGTGGGATTACATTTCAATTCGTGATTTACCATTATTTGCTAAGACGATTGATGATGCGAGTGATTGGGTAATCTATCTTCTCAATGAAGAAACACCAGGATATACAACAACTGAAGATACAAATCGCAAATTAGGGGATATTATTGAGCGTCCGTTCATGTGCCAAGATTCGGAAAAAGTTCGAGCGAGAGTTGAGGATAGTTTGTCCTCTAGCCGTGCAGACCCACGCCTTTCCAAGTTACTTCATGCAGGTGATGATTTGGATAGCATAGCATTAGTCCCTGAATGGGTGCTTTCACAGAAGCGTGATGAAAATGTTGCAATACACGATGGCTCAGAAGATTATTCTGAATTTGTAAAACAGATTTCACAAAATATGGAGGGCAAAATCCAGAAAGTCACATATGTAAACAATTATCTACAACAAAGAACAGTAAGGAATCGTTTGTCGCTGTTTGAAAATGCATTAACATCGTTGGATTCAGGAATCAAATTGGAAGTTCTAACAAGTCATTATCCATACACAAAAAATCATGGTAATAGTAAAAGTTCAGTAAACGAATTCAAGTTAAAGATTCAAGAAGACATTAATGCCGATGTAGTATTCATGGATTTTGGAAAACTTGGTCAAGACGCACTGCAATGTCAGACTGCTCACGATAGAGTTATCATAATCGAATCGGATAAGGAAACTCGTTACTGGAAGATTACAACAAAAGGCATTCACATTAAAGACAAATCTCCATGTGTAAAAGTAGAATTAAATGAACTTGAAAAATGGTTGAAAAATCACATTATAACTCATAATTCAATAACAAAGGAGGTATTACAATGAGTCAAACAATAATTTCTACTTTCATTAGGCAAACAACATTAGATCGAAAAGACGAAAATCTAGGCCCTACTTGGATATCTACAGAATCTTCTATGGAGTTGGTTAGAAAACAAGGCACGTTCTACTTTACTGGTGCAAACTCTGAAATTTCTACCGTAATCTCTGCGCTAATTGATGCATCTAATGAAAGATTATTGATATCAACTCAAAGTTTCTCTGATGCTAAAATTATTCAAGCTACAGAAGGAGCTATTGAGCGTGGCGTTAGAGTCTATATGGTCGTAGATTCCGCAGGTTTTGAATCCATATTGAATAACCCATCATGTAATGCATTGCATGGCAACATGCTACTTCGTGAGCGCCAAGAGCGTGGCCTTGATGTCATTATTGCTGACTGGCACCTTGCAAATCGTGCCGGCTTTTTACTCTCTACACCACTTGATGGAACGTTAACCAGTAACTCTAATGGTTGGGTAATGGCACTTTCTAAGAGTCAAATTGATGAGTTTTCAGCACATATCCAGCATGAGTTTTGGTCAATCAAAGAAGGCCGGGAAGTCCTTGCACCCGAAGAAGCCAAGAACCCTAGACCCATTGCAGAAGCCCCATTCACATTAAGATCGATTCAGAATCGAGATCATATACTGCGTTCCAGTCTTGCTAGTGATGGTGATGATTCTAAAGCCGAGGTTGCTCTGCGAAAAGAAAAGAAGTGGGAAAGTCAAATTATTTCCAGTTCCACTCAGAGTTCCATAGTTATTCATGGAGAAGAACTAGCAGTTGGTTCGAATGCTAAAAATGTAATTTATTCGTCTCCTAGGGATATAGATCCATCGACAGGTAAGTTTGCTCATTCCAAGATTTCATTATTATTGGCCATCGGGACTGAGAGCTATCTGGCTGGTTGGGATAGAACTGCGAGTGGAGATTGGCACAGCATATTACGTTTAAATTCGGAGCAATCTAAGGATGCTAAAGCCTTGGTTCAGAAGTTCAGTAAATCTCCTGAATGGATTGGCCATTCCAAAATTAAGTTGGGTGAGGCTGGAGACAGAATCATTCGTAACGGAACTGAGATGGAAATTTCTGATTCTCAGACTCAAGACCTAGGTGTAATTCATCTTGATGAAATGCCAGATTCCTCTGAGGCCCTCCAATCACATAAACCTGAACTAATTCCACCATCCGATTCTCTAGCCCGACAATGCGAATTCAAGTGGATTTCTGCTCCACCTGTACCTTCAAAATCAGCATCGGAAGATCAGCTTCATGATGATTGGGATAATGCTAGAGATGAGATTTCTGCTCGTTTGAATTCCTTGGATAAATTGAATGTTGTTTCTAACATCCCTGGATTTGGCCGTAAAGCGAAAGAGTTACAGAAATCAATCAATACTGCGATTGAAAAATTAGAAACTATCAAGGATCCAAAATCTCTAACCGACTTAGTAGGTGAGGTCGAGAAACTTACCAAATCAGTTAGCGGCAACTTAGATGCAATCAAGGCTGCTGAGGATGAAGAAGCACGCCAGAAGTTGGAAGACGAACAGCGTGAAGCACACAAGTTGGCAGTTGACAATGCCAAGGATTCAGTCAAGAGTCTCGAGTCTCGTCTCAAGAAAATGAATGCTGAATTAAAGAAACTCCAGAAATCATCCGAAAAGGCAAAGGATGTTGAAAAGAAGAAATTTGATAGTGACATTGAACAATTACTACCCAAAATAAAACAGTTAGAATTCGATATGAAAAGTGCTGATGAAATCATTAAATCTAAGTTTGAATTCCAAGCCCCACCAACTCTACCATCTTCTGATAAGAAGGAAAGCAAATCTCACAAATTCTTGGGAGATACAAGAGAATCCAAGCTCGATGTAAAGATTCCAAAAGAGGGTCTTCCAATATTTGGAAAATTGTTTAACGATGGTGATATTCGTTACCTAGCAGTTTCTGACTGGGACCATGTTGAACAAGGCCGTAAGGATGCTAAGCGATTAAACGCAACCCTGTGCGCATCTAGGGAGGTATTGGGATGAGAGAGCAAAGAATCACTGTGACCATTGATGCCGATGGTAAAATGTCCGCTAAAACGGATGGTTTGAAGGGCGAGACCTGTATTGAAGAACTGGAAGCATTGCTTTCTGAATTAGCAGAATTGGATGATGTAAAACATACTCGCGAATACAAGGAGAAGGACCCACGTGCCGCTCAAAAAAATTCGACAAAACAGAGACTTGGAGGGAACTAAATGAGCGGAGTCTGGACTGAAAGAAGCATACCTATGACTGACCATGAATGCGCTGTAGAGGCGCTTGAAGAGGTTGGAGCAACGATCTTAGCTAGTAATCAAAATCAAATCCGCATTCGGATAAACGGTCAAGAATGGGCCATGCAGAGAAATCATGGAAGGTACACTATCAGAGTTAATCGCCGTGCAGGCAGTGCTCTAAATTGGATGAACGGTGTTGGACCTGTGTATGAACAAGCGGTTCAAAGAAAATTACGGAGACTTCGCACAGAAGAAGAAACCGCTCAACTTGAAAGTGAGCGAGCAGAGATTCAAGCTCAAAGAGAGGCCTTTGAAAATCAGAGGTTAGAATTGATTGAGCAAAGAAAGCAAGAGATTCTTGAGAAAGCCAAAACTCTTGGCTACAAAGTCAAGCAAACTGAGCAAAACGGACAACTTAGAATGGTTTTGGTCCGAAGGGGATGAAGTGTTTTCGTGTCGAATATTCTACGTCTTGGACATCGATTAGACCGTAGTGAAATTTACGGTCCAGGTATTCGATCAGTGTTCTGGACTCAAGGTTGTACTCTTGCTTGCAAAGGATGCTGGAATACTCAATACTGGTCTAGCCGCGGCGGCGAAGAAATTTCAGTTTCTCAAATTCTAACTGAATTAATTCAAATTCAAGACATCGAAGGAATAACTCTGCTAGGAGGAGAGCCATTTCAGCAATTAGATGCTAGTCTTGAATTAATCAAAGGCTGCAAAGAAATGGGGCTTAGTGTTTTTCTGTATACTGGTTATGAACTATCTGAGTTCAATGAAAAAATGCAGACTTGTTTTCATTTAAGTGATATTGCCGTCACTGGTCGCTTCGTTCAAGAATTACGAGATACAACACTTAGATGGCGTGGTTCCTCCAACCAACAAGTTCATTTCATATCTGACTTGTACAATCAATCAGTGCTACAGGAACAGACCGAAGTGGAATGCCATATTTTGCCTAATGGTGAAATTAGAATGGTAGGATACGCAGAGCCCGATTTGGCATTAATTGTGGAGGGTGGTATAGATGTCTGAAGATAAGCCTAAGCGAAAAAAGCAATTTCCTAAACTTTGCACAGAATGTAATATTGAAAAACCACCAAATGGATGGACGGAAGAGACATATAATGATTCTAATTCTACAATATGTAAAAAATGCGTGAAGAAAGCTACATCCAAATCTCAAAACAAAAATCAAACGAAGCAAAAGACTAACAAAAAAAATAAGCGAAAAGCAACTGAGGTAAGAAAGATGTTGAGTGGGCAAAAAAAAGTCAAACATCTCGATGATAATAGATCAATTATCATAAAGCCAGGGTTATATTGTTCAGTTCCATATTCATATCTAGAAACGGATTTATCAATAGAACTATTTACCAGCATTATAGAAAAAGAAGGCCCTATTTTGGTGACACTATTTCGCGATTCTTTATCAAAAAGGGAGTTTGATGGAGAAAAACTACCTATGGGCGAAATGGAACAACGTAAACTAAACTTTATGCAATCACTTGAAGAGAAATTTCCTAACCATAATGTGAAATCATTCGATTGGCCTCAAAATTACAGATCAAGCTTTGACAATTATCGATCTACTCATCCATATATTTCTTATCATTGCAGGGCAGCAGCAATAATTCATGAAGCAAATCAAACCGTATCAAAAGAAAAATTTGAATCAGCATTATTTGATTCAATCCACGACCATACTCTAAAATTATCAAAAGACAGATGGGTAATTGTAGGTGATGAAACAGGAACATTAGATGAGTTTGAATCAAATAACACTAATTTGAAATCAACAATGTGTTGGTTAGCAATACCTCCCGGTGTTAGTTTAGATTCTTTACCTCCAAGCTTCCATTGTTCAGGGAGTGGAGGGAATTCTGATTATAAAAAAGGTATAGAACATCTATCAAAACATGATGGTATTCTTATGTTTACCTTTGCCTATGAACAAGGGGAAAAAGTCGAAAATACCACAAAGATTGGTGAGTCTCCACATCTTAATTTTTGGCAAGA
>Ga0255770_10001443_pt1 | contig 21863 bp, 30 predicted proteins | sample 071ome_22_FD_179968 | JGI IMG/M metagenome (GOLD analysis project Ga0255770, IMG submission 179968) | Coastal salt marsh microbial communities from the Groves Creek Marsh, Skidaway Island, Georgia - 071404AT metaG (version 2) | ecosystem: Environmental > Aquatic > Marine > Intertidal zone >...
GTCGGTGACACTCATCACACCTGTGACAAATGGTTTGAATATACTTTCATAGTATGAAAAACCATTAACGGCAGCAGACATATCATATTTTGCTCCACCTACATCATAGAGGTAGCAAGATTTTATCTCTACAGATTTTAAATTCTTATTTGCCATTATTAATTACACCGTACTCCAATATAACATATCTATGCTGGTAGGATCTTTTGAACTGAGGGTTGAACTTAATCCACCTGCCGATGTTGTTGATGGTCTAGAAGATAAACTAGCTAACTGTGTTCCTTTGGGTGTAGGAGGTCTGTTACTTGCTACAGGTTGTTGAGTAGAAGTAGGAGCAGAAGCTCTAGGAGTAGTCGGTGCTGTTGCTGGTGCTGCTGGTGGAGTAGGTGAACTGCTACTACCTTCTGCTGTTGCTGTACCTGCGCCCCTAAAAATACCACCCGATAAAATAAATGGATCTGGATCCATTAAACCATCAAGCTTAGCAGGACCTGAATGATAAGGTCCAGTTCCTACATCCAAGTGCATGTGAGATCCAAATGATAAACCAGTGTTTCCAACCTTAGCAAACGGTTGACCTGGAACAACATCTGCTCCTTCAGGAAGTAAATTTTGTGAATGGTGATTCGATTTAATGTATCTTCCATCTGCCATCTTAATGACCATGAAGTTACCATATCCACCATTGCGTCCCGTGTCAGATTCAATAACTTTTCCACCCATTGCCAAAGATAACGGTGTACCATGAGGCATACCAACATCTCTACCAGTATGCCCAAATGCTGTGGCACCAGAACCCACACCATCTCTTGTTTGGAATCCTCTGCTACCAAACATATCAGAAGTAATTCTTTGAGCACCACCGCCTAGTTGGTACTGAGTTTCTGTACCTGAGAATGGTGTAACAGGACCACCAGAAGAACTGGCAGTTTTACGACCTCCTCTTTTTCCAAGTAAAGATTTTAACTTCCCTAAGAAACTAGTGTCTTCTTCGCCACCACCAGCGCCTGGCATCTCACCAGCAGCTGCTGGTCCACCTAACAGTCCATTAACAATTGTTCCTGGCAGTCCAAACATTCCAGCAATAGGAGTAGCAATCGCTTTGATTGGTCCTCTTAAGAAGGATGACATACCACCAAGTTTATCCATCATATCGCTCAACAATGAGAGTAGCAATCCACCACCAACTTGAGTTGGTAATTGCATAACCTTTGCCATGGGGTCTGCTTGCTTACCACCAGGAGTAGCAGAACCAGCAGATTTAAACATCCTACCTAGTCCATTGTTCCTATTCAAAGGAATTACACTACTGCCAGGTTTTAAGTTAACTCTAGTTGGGTTGTCTACAACACCACCAGCAGCAAGTTTAGTTGGTTTACTATTACCTGCTGATTTTACATTAATGGTGCTATCAGCAGCAGGTGCTACTGTACCACCTTCACTCATTTTAGTTGGTGGTATTGGAGTTGGAGTAGTAGGAGCAGATGGCATCCTAGGAGTGAACCCACCACTACCAAACATACCACCACGATCACCAGCACCCTTAGATGCCCATGGTGTGGGTGAGTTCATAGGTTGTGGACCTATAGGTTTGGTGTATTGTGTAGCACCTTTAGGACCACCACCTTTTTTACCACCCATGAACTTCCCAAGCATTCCCTTGAGACCACCAAAGATGTTACCTAAGAGACCACCACCATTATCATCACCTTCATTTCTTTCTTTTTGTTCTTCTAAAGTATCTGTATCATCTACTCCAGCAGCATCTCCTTGCTCACTCATTGCTGCTTGTTCAGCAGAAGCTTTAGAGTCTGCTTGGGACTCCAATTCCATATCAACTTTATCTTTTTCTATTTGATTTTCAACTGCTTTTAAGTCATTGTCTTTATTAAAGTATGACTTGATAGATTCAAGTACCCCAGTGATTCTAGACAGTTGAGAAACATTTTCTGCCTGAACACCTACACTTTTCTTTTCTTCAGACCCTAATGATCCAATCTTAGCAGAGATTGTACTGTACTGAGATTTTATAGTGTCTAATAATTTTTCTAATCCCGTTGCCTGTGGAGTTGGCGATTGATAAACGGCATCACCATACTCTTCAGGTCTGATATCATCTTCGGGGGATACAGGAGGACCAGCTGGTCTTGCTGCTTTGTCTAAGAGAGCAGAGAACCTTTGTTCTTTCGTTAGCGAAGGATCTTGTGTAGCATCTGGATCTTTAGAGAAAGTTCCTTTTGTTCTACGTAATCTATCTCCACCAAACTCCGTTGCCATTGCTTTGGCAAGGAAAGAATTCTTAATCCCCTTTAGTCCTGGTTGTTTTCTTTCAGCGTCTTGATCTTGTAAAAACTTTAACCTCTGTTCTTCTTCGTCAGTAAGTTCTTCCTTTGCTTCTAGTGCTTTTATTTCTTCTTCTCTTGCCTTCCTTTCTTCGGCAGACATAGCAAAAGCATTCTTAACCTTACCAGCAATCATTGCTCCAAGATTAAGATTGCCCGTAGCGTCTTCGGCTCGTAGTAGTCCTGCTGCCATTAGTGGAAGGTATCCTTACTTATATTTAGTTAGTGTGTGCCAAGAGTTACTGCTCTTACCATTGGTAGATATCTCTCTGGATGTGCTTTAGTAGGGTCAGTAGCAGCATGATTAAACTGAGCGCCACTGGCAAATCCTCCACCGTATTGAGCAGCTTTGTTTGCCAACCATTGATTTAAGTTTCCATTAGCAGCACTGATGGCATTACTTACAGGAAGAACTGTGAAAGCAATACCTTGAGATTGTAACCATCTCATTTGCTGTTCTGCCTGTGCTTTCATACCTGTGTTGTTACTCAGTCCAGTTGATAGTACGACATTAGAAGTATTGGAACTATTAATTCCAGAAGATTTCATCTTACTCAAAACTTCTGAAGGATCATCACCTATTTTTGTTAACCCTGTACTACGACTAGATGCTTTAGCAAATCCATTAGCAATACTATCACCAATGACTTTAGTTTTTGCTGTCATTGGCATTGCTCCACCTGGATTGGGTGGCACACCTCCAGGACCAGCGCCGCCACCACCTTGTACTGTTCTTAAAGTGGCAACAGAATCTGCCCACTTCATATGAGCAGCGTTACTACCAGCATACTGATCATTATATGTTGAGTCAGCAGTTCCGCCCAAACGTGCCGCTGCTTCTGGTCCTTGTGGCAAACCTCTCCAAGTTGGTGCTAGTTTAGCAGCAAATGTTTCGGCAGACATACTTCCAGACAAGAATTCTCTAAGTCCGTGACTATCTTCAAGCATCTTAATTGTGATAGCATCCTGAACATCAGGAGTAAACAAAGTTTGGGGTCCATAACCTGCTGCCCTTGCTCTATCCATAATATATTCTGGCATGTGTTGGTATCTACCGATAGCACCTTGAGCATTATCAGCTAACCATTGGATAGTTTTTTCTGTTGCTTTGCCAGGAGTTCCAGCACGTGATGTGTTGAAGATATCATAGGAACCATTTGATTCCACAGAAGCAATAAGATCTAAAACACCTTTTGCTCCACCCGATACACTAATAGCATTACCTTCAGCACCAGCGCCCGCTTCTTTACTACCTAATAGTTCTCCTAGCTTCTCCATAATGCCAGCGAGACCACCTTTCTTTTTCTTCTTTATCTTTCCACCACCTTTACCACCTTTAGAACCAGCTCCCTGTCCAATTTCAATTGTTGTGGGGAGCACAGGTAACTTTAATTGCTTGGCAATAGGATCAGTAGCCTGACGTACCATGTTTTCCACTGGATCTGCCCAAGTACCAGCACGTTTTGTTACCTCTCTCATGGCAACAATCATGGGTGCTAGTGACTGTAGTGGATTCATACCACCAAAACCATTAGTAACTAACTCTGGTCCTGCTTCACCCACCATGGCAGGGACAACACCGCCAGAAGATAGTTTGGTCTCACCTTCTTTAGATTCTGATGCTGTTTCTGATGGTGGTTCTGCTGGTGGATCGGATTCAAGTTGAGTAGTAATATCTGAACCAGCAACATCATTGAAGAAACTAACTAAAGCACTACCATCACCAGTAGCGATCGATCCTAAATTAGGTTCGATATGTCTAGTGTATGCTTCAATGTCAATGTCTCTAATAATATCTACGATACTAAATCCAGCACCAACCCATGGGATAGCACTACCCAATGACAAAGCAGAACCTTTGAGGTCTCCCATGACACCTCTAACAATAGCTTCAATGATACCATATCCTAAGTTAAGAACTTGACCCCAAGCAGGTACTGCTTGACCACCAACTTTAATAGTAAATTTAGCAAGAATCTTTTCTAATAATTCTCTGCCACCTCTTTTAATAATTGCATCTCTAACAGGTTTTGCCATCAAACCACGTTGGGCAACCTTCAGGGCACTCTTTGGATTAGTTAGTTGATCAATAACATACTTACCAATTGGACCCATGGCAAGAAAGATTGCTTTCTGTCCAACGTCACTCCTTGCTAACTTAGCAAGTTCGTCCCAGTTCTTAGGGACTCCCATCTTTTTAAGAAAGTTTCCAACCTTGCCAGGAGCAGAAGCAATTAGATCTCCTGCTGCTTTCCATTTCTTACCAAGCCACCCACCAGCAGCACTAACAGCCTCAGATGTAACAGTGTATGCTTTCTTACCACCAGCAACAACAGCATCTTTAGCTTTGGTCAACCAACCGCCTACTCTAGCGAGTCCTCCTTGAATAGCACCACCTGCTCTAGTAGCAGCATCAGCAGCACCACCCTTCAATCTCTTACCAAGATCTATAGCACCATCAGCAATTTTTCTACCTTGTGTTGCTACATTTTCAGCAACAGCTTTAACAGGTTTCAGTGCTTTGTTAATTTTTTGGGTCGCTAAACGCTTAATTGCTTGGATAGTTTTCTTAGGGTTTCTAATTCTTCTCCACAGTTTCCTAAGACCTTTAAATCTTTTTAAAAAATCAAATGGGTTGAACCCACCACCATCTTTTTTCTTCTGTTGTTTCTTTTTCTTTTCACTTTTCTCTATCTCAGAAAGACCAGCACTATCTTCTTTCTGTTCTAGTGCCGCTTCTTCTGCCGCTGCCTCAGCATCATTGGCAGCATCTCTAGCAATACTTGCCTGCTCTTTCTTAGCATCATTAATTTCTTTCTGATGTTTGTTACCTTTCTGTAGTGCTTCTTTGAGTTCTTCTACAACTTTATTGAACTCTGCTACATCTTTATCTGATGATGGGGTCTGCTTTTTTATCTCAATTACTTCATCAAATCTTTTTGTTAGTTTATTAAAACTAGCATCTAATTGATTGACACCACCACCTTTAGATTTGCCAGCAGCAGGTGGGCGAATAGTTCTTGTTCCAAATAACCCAGAAGTATATCTCTGTTGCTTAGACAGTGAGGGATCTAGAGTAGCATCAGGACTCTTGGCAAATGTACCTCTAACTCTGGCAATTTTATCGCCACCAAACTCAAATCCTAATGCTCTGGTAGCATAGAATCCTTTCTCTTGCTCAGGTAACCCTTGCTCTTGTGCCATTCTTCTGGCATCAGCAGCACGACCTAGGGCACTCTTGATTTTATTAAAACCATACTTACCTAAGTTTTCAAATGGTTTTACATTACCTTTTTCTTTGTAATTAGATTTAAACTTAGCAGGTTTAACTTTCTTTTTTATCTTGACAAGAGATTCTTTCTGCTTCCTCTGTTTTGGTGGAGCAGGAGCAGGAGGATTTTGTATAGAATCAACTACATCATCTAGACGCCTATCAAATGCCTCTGCCATTCTAGTGGCAACAGATTTTTTAGGAGGACCGATAGGTCTTGCCTTCATTACACCACTTCTACGTGGTAACCTAATCCTCTTAGGTGCTTCTAATTTTTTCTTTGGTTCTGGTTCAAATGGAGCTTCAATCTTAACAACGATTGGTTCATCAACCGTCTTCTGCTCTACTTCTACAACCTCAATTTCTACAGGAATATTCTCTGGTTCCTGTGTGGTCTTAGGAGTATCAACTAAGTACCTATCAATAATCCACTCTTGATATTCTCTTTCTGCTTCGCCACTGGTGCTACCAGTTTGAAGCATAGGATATCCATCCTCATCCTGCTTCATGTTGGCGATAATCTTATCAGCATCGCTGCTAGATATTTTCCTATCATGCATAGGAAAGTATCCAGTACCACTGTCGTCTTTACCGCCAATCAGTTTTGCTTTAAGACGATTGAAGATACGATCCTTCTGACCACCACCAGGCACACCACTTCTATACCATTCTACTGATGCTGGTGCTGGTAGGGTGAACTTCATCGCTGTGCTGCTTTCCTAGCTTCTTCTTGTTCTTTAATGTGAGCGTTCAGAAGGGAAATGTACACTGTTCTCTCCCATGGCATCATATTTTCAATCTCTGTCAATGAATATTTATGGTGCTGCATGAGAGAGAAGTTTGTTCTATAATAGTTCTCTAGATTATTATAGAACATGCTTACGCGAAAAAAGATTGTAAACCCTCCAACGTATATGTAGATTCAACTCCAGTTACAGGATTAACAACTTTGAGTTCATGTTTTAGAACAGGCATGGTTTCAAAAAACTCTTGAATCTTTTCAAACTGTGCTTGAGTCATACCCTCAAGAAACTCTACAATTTCTTTCAGTTTCATGTCAGCAGAATCCCAAACTTCCTCGCCTTCAAAGACTTGCTCAACACATTTTGCTACAAGTTCAAAAATTTGATCAGTATTAGTAAGATCTTTATTGAGAAGAGTCATGTCAATGAATTGATCTACTCCAGGGTACTTCATTAGCACGCCAACTTCATCAGTCAACATAATTTTTCTGGTGTGTCCTTCTGGTTTGAAGACCTCGATACTATCAACATCAATATTGACATCAACTGTTGTCACACCATCATCAGCACATGTGACTTTCATTTTAATATCTTCACCAGCAGATGCTCCTCTAATTTTTAGGAACAAATATTCTAAATCAAAAGAAGCAAGGCTCTCAATCTTAACGCCCCTAGTCTGAATACACGCTTTTAAAATAGATTTTACAGCAGATTCTACTTCTTTTTCGTTTTCAGATTCAGTAGCAAGAAGAAGAATCTTTTCTTCCTTCACCAGAAATGGTCTGTACTTAATAGTTTTTCCAGTAGAAGGTAGTGCCAATTCATACGTAGGCACAGACAAAGTTGGTAATGGCATAACGAGTTATGATATTGTTTAATTATTTATCCAGTCATTTTACGAACATCATTGTAGATAATACTATACTTACTATAGTAGAAGTTAGCAGTTACTTTTGTAATCTGTGAAGCACCATAGGATAACGGAACAGCATCAATAGCATAAGGAAAACAATCCATTAAAGTATACATCATTGATGGTCTACCATTAGGAGATGTTTGTCCTTTTTCAGATTTTGTAATGAGAATATTACATTGATACTCATCAGGATATCTCAACCTAATAAATTTTTTAGCATTGCTTCGTTCACCATTCAAGTCAGACCCTTTCATACCAGAAAGATTTTTTCCAGATTGACTAAAGATAGTACCAGCACCAGCAATTTCACTACCCACTTCACCAAGAACTGGACTACCTCCAGCATTATATTCTTGGAAAATAAAACTATGCCAAGCATTTAAAAACTTTAGAGGTGTCATGTTAGCGTCACACATCCAACCAAGTTGGAAGTCAGTGTACATTTTTGTGTGAGCGTAATTAACTTGACTCTCGCCCATTCTCCTACCAGTGTAAGTTCCTGTTGCTGCTTGGACGTTGGGAAGTTGTGCCTCTTCACAGAACATTTTGAGGACATCTGCTACCTTATTAGCATTAGATGCGTCATCTGTGTCTGCTGATGCTTGATTAAAATCAATACCCATTCTTTTCAAATGAGATTTTAATTTATTATTTGCGTTAGTCCATTCAAACTGTACATCAAAATTATTACTCATTGACATACCGCCTTGTCTGGCGATAGTGTTCATGAATATTCCTAAGCTCTTAGTTGATGCCACGCTAAATAAAAATAGTTGGTCCAACTATATTTATCATGGCATATTCAGGTGTTTATAAACCAACTAACCCACAAAAATATAAGGGCAATCCAACTAGGATAATCTATCGCTCAATGTGGGAAAGAAAGTTTATGTATTTCTGTGATCATAATGAGAGTATTGTGGAGTGGGGTAGCGAAGAGGTAGTCATACCTTACCGTTGTCCTACTGATGGAAGGGTACACAGATACTATCCTGACTTCTATATTAAAGTAATATCTAAGTCTGGTCTCATCAGTAAGTATCTCATTGAGGTTAAACCTAAGAAGCAAACCAAACCACCGAATGATTCACCTAAAAAGAAGACTGCCTCTTGGAAGAGGGAAGTCCTAACCTACGCTAAGAACCGCGCTAAGTGGGAGGCAGCAGAGGACTTCTGTGAGGACAGGCAGATGAAATTTTTAATCCTCACCGAAGATCACCTAGGAGTCTAACAATGGCAACTGGATTCAAGTCCATCCAACGTAACCAGCAGAATGATGACACTGGTTACGAGACTTTGTTTGAGAAAGTAAATAAGAAGACAGAAGGAGAAAAAAAACCTTTGTCTTGGTATCGTGCTGCCGTTAAATCAGAATCAAAAACATACGGTAAAGATAACTCACGATATATTAATGCTGAAAAACGAGACAGCACTGGCAATAAAAATGAACAAGACCAGAACATGGTCCGTCGTTATGTAGTAGCAGGTCACCTGTACATGTTTGAGTACAAAGCGAAGATGAGATGGTTACCTTACTACGATAGGTTTCCTCTTGTTTATGTAGTTAAATCAGATAAGAATGAGTTCTGGGGAGCTAACTTACATTACCTACCTATTAAACGTAGGATTATGGCAGTCAATAAACTACTAAAGTATAATCGTATCGAGTTTCCTAAGAAGTGCTTTCATAAATACTTGCACTCACATGTAGACGGATTCTATCTTGATCTCGCTGCTGCTGAATGGGACACTGCCATTCTTCTGCCAACCGAGGACTTTGTAAAGGATGTAAAGGGTCACGTTTTTCCATACCCTAAAGAAGATGTGTGGAAAGAAGTGAATGATTCCTACTACGATAACATCAAAGCACAGCGAATTATCGAAGGATATGGCAAACCATCTAGCAAACAAATGGTAAAGTAAATGGCAGAAGCAAAAGAAACACAATCAAAAGAACAAGAATCTACAGCTTCTCAACCACCACTTGAGGGTGCTAAAGAGACATTAAATTTATTATCATCTTTGGCTGTTAGTAGTGGCGCTGGTTCTGCTAATGTACTTAAGTATCCAAATGAAACTATCGAAAAACATTCTGACTACGTAAAGTTCCAATTCTATGTTTACGATGGTCCCTTTGGTGGAAACCAAGGTCAAAAGTATGAGAAAAAACCTGACATTGATGGTGACAGGGACGCTTATGCTGCCGTTTTATCAAAAGATCTTCAAAGATACAATCAAAGTAATAAACAATACACAATATATCCAGGTTCAAAGAATGTTATTCTATACATGCCTGAAGATATTCAGGCACAGTATGGTGCTAGGTGGGGAGGAAAAGAATTCAGTAACATTGGTGCCGAGGCAATGAAAGGTGCTGGTGGTGTTATGACAGGTGACATTGGTCAAAGTTTTAATGCCATTGGACAATTAATTAAGAACGCTACTGGTGCTTTACCAACAGCAGCGGCACAAGGACTCGCTGATGCTATCAATGCTACTGGTGCTGGTGATGTCACTACCAATGACGTTCTCAGTGGATCTGTTGGTGTTGTTCTCAACCCTAATACTGAACTTATGTTCAGTGGATTTGATTTGAGAACTTTTACTATGAGATTTAAACTTGTACCAAGAAATGAAACCGAAGCAGGTATAATCCAACAGATTATTGGTCAGTTTAAAAAAGTTTCTTTGCCTACATTTGGACAAAGTGCTGGCGGTTTATTTGACGTTGATCTAGCTTTCAAAAAAGCATTTACTAATGAGAACAACAAACCAAAAGTAGAAAGTGGAGATGAAAAAAAGGCAGAAGATGGTAAAGAATCTCCTCCTGCTAATGCCGACACTACTAACACTGAAGCTGCTCAGAATTTAGGAGCATCTAATGCTAACTATATTGGTGTTCCTGGTTTATGTCAGGTTAAATTCATGAAAGGTTCTGGACTACATCCCTGGCTTCCTCAGTATAAACTATGTGCTATCACTGGTATTGATGTGAACTACACTCCTGATGGAGTTTTTGCTACATACCATGACGGATCTCCCGTCGCCTATGAATTAAATCTATCCTTCTCAGAAACAAAACTTGTATACGCCCAAGATATCAGCCTAACTGGAGTATCGTACTGATGTATTTTAATTTCTTACCGTCAATTAAGTATGATGTTAAACCAATCAGTTATCCTTTCTCGGAATCTGATTATGTTGTAGCAACTAATTTTTTTAGAAGATATAAACTAAGTGATACTGCTTTTAGTTCAGCAGTGTATCAAAAGAAATATGCTATCGGTGATGATGTTCGCTTAGATCTGGTTGCTCTAGCTGCTTATGGTAATCCAAACTATGATTGGGTTGTTGCTTTGGTAAACAACATGATGAACCCACTATATGATCTACCAATGTCAGAAAATGATTTGAGAAATCATATTGAATCTAGTTATGAAAATCCTTACTATGATATTCATCACTACGAGATCATCAGTGACGCTGAACAAAAAGAAAAGTATGGCAAGGTCCTAATCCCTGGTGGTACATGGGTCGATGAAACATTCTACAATAGTGAAATCAGATTGGAGAATGATACTTTCCCTAACCTAACACCAGACACAGAAACCGTTCGTATCTACAAGAAGTATGTGTTTGATGCTAGGTTCCCTGACGAATTTATTGATGAGAGTTTAAATGTACGTCTTGCCGATAGTGGTTTAAACTTTGCTACCCAACTAGGAGAGAATGGATTTAGATCTTCAACCCAAGTAATCTTTGATAGTGGAGCAGCAGATTCACAGCAATATATAATTTTAAATCCTATTGACACTTCCAACTACGACACGATTGAAGTCTATTATGGAAAACAAAATTCACCTGCTCCTGGTGAATACCTGTACTTCGGTTATGTAGATTCAAATGATAATCTAATTGCTCACGAAGAAATTATTTCATGGATTGATGCTGATGGTGTGTATACATCACAGTTTACAATCCCACCAGAAGCACAAGGACCTGACATTAGACTAGGATTCTTGGTCAACAGAGACAGCACACCAACACCAGATCTATTTGCTGTTGCTAGCTTTGATTTAATTGGTTCGTATGTAAAAACTATTCCATTAGAGTTTGAATACAACCAAATTACTGAAGATAATTATATTATCGATGGAGTTGAATGGGTAAGAGTAGATGGTTCGTGGTACAGAAAAGTACAAACGGGTTACAAATACTGGGATGGAATTAATGTTAAAGAAATTCCAGCAAATGAATTGTCTCGTCCTGTCACTGAGTATGAATACGAAAACACAGAGAATGAAAAGAAAAGAGATATTTACATCCTTAAACCCAAGTATCTCCAAGCATTAGTAGATGACTTTAGAAAAGCATCACTGTACAAGAAGTCATCTGACTTTGTATCTAATAAGTTAAAGTCTACTGGAGTCTGATCGACTTTTTTGACAAAAAAATTGGCGGGAAATTTTTTTCCCCGCCAATGAAATCGTTAATCAAATTTGGAAACGAGTCGCTTACACTTCTCTAAGTTTTTCTTACAGTAGTTGTGGACATAACTGTCAGCATCAAGACTCATAGTGTAATGAGCGTGGGTGTGAAGTCCCTGAATTATAATCAGGAACCCCACAACCAACAAGTTGAACTGAGTAACTGGGTGAAGTAATACCTTTAGGTATTTCATCAGTCGTCGTTAGCCAGAGCAGCGAAGTAAGACAGAGCATCGTCATCGTCTGACGTGTTAGCAGTCATCTTCTCACGGAAAGAAGAGGTCTCAATGGTGCTGGTAGGAATAGGTTCAAACTCTTCCTCTTGCTGAACAGCAGTCACTCGGGGAGCAACATTAAGCACAGCATTCAGACGGGTGTCCAGTTCTTCGTAACCTTTGAACTGACCGTCAGCAGTGTACTCTTCCAGGGAGTATGCCTGCTTCCAGGTTGCTTCGAGTTCGTCATCGTCAGCAGACAGAGCAGCGACACGATCAAACTCACTGGAGTCATAGTTCCAGTAACCAGCAACAGTCTTGATCTTCAGCTTGAAGTTAGCACCTTCCCAAAGATCAAAGGGGTTGACGGGAGTCTCGTCTTGGAACTCAGGTTGCATTGCTGCCATGATCTTGTCAAAGATCTTCTTACCGTAGCGATACAGGAAGACCTTACCTTCGTTCTCGGGGTTCTTGGGATCTTTAACCACGTAGATGTTGCTGTAGTAAGACAGTTTACGTTTCTGCTTACGAGCAACCTCTTTGTCAGACTCCACACCACTGTTCCAGAGACCGTTGTTGTGGACACAGACGGGACACTTGTCACCCTTGGTGGTCAGGCAGTTCTCGATGAACCAACCACCAGGACCTTGGAAAGCGTGGGAGTAGACCTTTGCCCAGGGCACCGTCTCCCCTTCAGGAGCGGGCAAGAAGCGGATGACGGCATAACCGTTACCGCTAGCGTCAAGTTCGGGCTTCCAGAGTCGTTCGTCGGCACCACTCTTCTCGGTGCTGGACTTCTCCAGTTCCTTCTGGAGGAATTGGAAATTGTTCTGGGACTTGCGCTTTAGATCTGCAAAAGACATTAGATTACCTCGGATTGTTTCGGATTGTGGTTGTGTGATCCCTTCCACTCATACATAATACACTGGCACAGGGTCGGGAGTCAATCCCCTGTGCCACTTTCTAGTTTGTCCTTCATCATGGCGACCTTGGACAGGAGATCATCAAAGATCTGTCCAATGGACATATTAGGATCGCCACCCAGCATGACAGCAGCCATCTTCATGCTCTCTACCATTTCTTTCGCTTCTGGATCATCACTAAGACTCAACCTAGCATTAAAGATCTTTTGTTTTTCAATGAGTTCTTCTAGAACATTAAAGTATTCTAGTTTCTTCTCTGGAGAAAGTACGGGGAAAGCATGTGCTGATCGAAAGCAATACTGCTGGAGTTCCATCATCTCTTGGAGATCTCCACGTACCATTTCTGATTGAAAAAAGTTACTCATAGTAGCATCAACTTAGCTCGACTGGTTCTCTTCATGAAGTTTAACTTCTGGGCATCATACTTAAGTTTTTCCTTAAGTGGTTTGCTAATTAATTTAGGGACCGATTCAATTTCGATCTCATTTTTTTCACAGTAAAATACGATAGCATCAATGTAATTCATTTCGTTTTCAAATGCTACCTTCTCCACCTCCTGCGAAAATCTCGCAGTTGTCATAAATTTATCCTCCAGATTTTCTGCCATGTTTATCTTCGTATTCTTGGATGTACTCTTGTAACAAAATAAGATATTCTTTTTTCGGTGGGACAACACTGACTTGAGGTTCTCCTTCTTCCGTTGCTACAATAGTCACCAATTGCTGTACGGTAATGCCATACAACTCCTGAAGCATACAAGCGTAGCCACATTCCTGAACATAATAGTCCAGTAAATATTTTTCAGGTTTTTGTTTCGCTGATGTCTTAAAATCAATGATGGATAGAACACCATCGAATTCTGCTATACAATCAACACGACCAGCGATTTTAAGCACGTCTGAATAGAGTGCTGCTTCCTGTAGGTATATATTATTTATACGGTCCAGGATTTTTTGAGATGTATTGAACATAAACCATGGCAATGGCATGTCCTGGTACTTCTTTTTATCTAGTTCGTTGTTAAGATAATCTTCTACCAGTTTATGGTAGCGGGTGCCTCTTGTCGCTGAACGAGTTGAGACACCCTGAGCTTTCTCTTTACCTACACGTGCTCTCCACTTAGCAAGTGATGCTTGCTTCTTGGAGTTGTTGCTGATCACTGTGGTGAGAGAAGGATAGTTATTACCTTCGGGGGTAACATAATATCTTTTCCCATCAATCTCGACAGTGTTCATCTCAATGGGATTATCAATCACCAAATGATCAAATGTTTTCATTAAAAACCTAGGTTAAGTTTAGCAATAAGATAGTTCTTGACAAGACCAGAACGAACGATGTCTTCGATACCGAACTCAATCATCTGGAAGTCTTCTTCCATGCTCTGGATGATCTTCATGAAGTCAATGATGCCTGTCTTCTCTTGAGATTTAACAAGGTCAGACTGACGAGCATCACCACAGAAGATAATCTTAGTATCTTGACCACAACGGGTGATGATACTATCAAGTTCGTGGAAGTTCAGGTTCTGACATTCGTCAATGATAACAATGGAGTTGTCCAGCGTAGTACCACGAAGGAATGATGTAGACCAGAACGATACTGTCTCTTGTGCTTTAAGATTCTCATACAACATCTCGAATGAGTTGTCGTCTGGCATCTCAAACATATATTTTACCATATTCTTGTAAGGAATTTGGTATAGAGATGCTTTGTCTTCGTGAGTGCCAGGAAGGAAACCAATCTCCCTCGTAGCAACTAGTGAACGTACAAGATATACTTTCTCATAAGGTGTGTTCTCACTGAGAACATCACGTAGTGCTAGATACAGAGCAACAAATGTCTTACCTGTACCAGCACAACCGTAAGCAAATAGATTCTTACCTGCTTCATAAGCATCAAACATTACTGTTTGATTGTCAGTCAAAGGTTCGATATTAAGAAGATACTCTTCATTAATAGGCTTCTTCCTTCTCATCTGCTTAGCAGACATCTTTGCTCCAGGAGCTTTGTTTCTTCCTCTAGGCATAAGTTACCACTCTACTTTTGAACCTGGCATCGACGCCATTTTTTTCATGTGCTCTCCCCAACCAGGGTGAGTCTTGTTCATTTTGTTACGCCAGTCTCCGACTTCTCCGACACCAGCACAACCCTGTGACCAGTCCTTATCCCAGTCAGGATTAGCATCCTTCCAGTCACAGTATTCTTTCATGGTCATGTGGAGTTCTTTAGTCTCTCCAGTCTTCAGATTTTTAACAGGATATGTAGGCATTACCACTCCAGTGCTTCAGCAACGATAGGGAACTGTTCTTTAAAGATCTCACGACATGCCTCAGCAATAATCATGTGTTCTTTCTGGGTGCCATGGGCACTCCGTAGATCTATATAGTGGATCCAACTACGAACTGAACCCGACATGTAGATTTTAGTGGGTGTGGCGAGGGGAAGCACCATTCGGGCACACTCCTTTGCCACACCTAGATTTAACATCTGCTTGTAGATATCCATAGCAGATTCAAAGTGACGTTGAATAACAATCTCTAGCTCTTGCTTAGTGAAGGCATCAATATCATCGATACTATTCTGTCGGTTCTTAGTATCTTGCCGACGAATATCAAAGAGAGGAATCTGTTCTGCCAACATAGAACTGTCGGCATAACGTTGAGAGAACTCTTGATATGTGAACGAACGGTGACGCAGGATCTGAGCAGCGATTGCCCTGGTGGTAGAGATCTCCAGGGTCATAAACGCTTGCTCAAACACAGACCAGTGGTTGTGTTTGATACAGTAACTAAGGAGTCCCGCTACCTTCGGGTTCTCCTGGTTGTTCGGGTTCGATACTCTCGCTACGTACCCCATCGTCTTCTCCGCTTCGGGAGTCACTGAGATCAACCTGACTGGTGACTGGTTCATTGATGTATCCAAATCCATAAAGTGAACGTTCTCTGGCATGTACTAGTTTACGAAGTTGTTGTGCCTGATACAACTCCTTCTTGATTTTAGCATACTCTTCTTCATCATACAAGTGACTCTTCTCAACTGCTTGTCGTAGCCACTTAATGTATTGCTTGAGTGATTGTGGTTGGTTAGTCTGGGTAGCCATCGTCATCTCCTTCGTCGTAATTAAATCCAAACCTTTCTTCTTTAGGTTTATAAGCATCGGTATCCGAATAAACTTCGGACTTCAAACTGTCAACCAATAACTCCAGGTTCTTAACGATAAGTTTTAGTTTTTGTCTGTCCATATATGTGTACAGTTTTACTAATTATACACAAAAAAAGGGAGGTCGTCAAGACCTCCCTCTCTTTATATTCGTTCAAACTATATCACTTGTTATAAGTGTGACCACGATAACAGAAAGTACCATGTACTTCTTCAGCACCTTGCTGACACTCATAGCGGACACCACGGTAAGAGGTGACAGCAATCTGAGCATCGTGAAGAGCAGCTGCTTTCTTGATCTGGTTACGAATCAGGTTTAGTGTGTTCATTGTAGGTCTCCTAAAGGATGGGTGATTTAACTCCCGTTCCTTCAGTCGTGTGCGTCCCAGCGACACTCAGGTACAGATTCCTTGACGGTCTCCACCAGTTCTACCTTCACAATGGGAGGTAACTCTTGATGCTTAGTGATTCTCAACATGAGAGACTCAGCATCCTGACATGTCATTGTCGAATACAAAAGTAGTTCTAACATGGGATGAACGCTCCGTTCCGCGACTTACTTGCGTTCGCTATTCGAGAATAGCGAATGAACGATTGGTATAGTCTACCATATTATATAGGAATTGTCAACTGTATCGGTTGATACAATTTAAATTCTCTTAACATGGGTGACTCTGGGATCTGAGCATCCCAGTTCCTTAATTATATAATCACATGCCAGACGTGGGCGAGCTGTTGTGCCACATGTATAAACGTCCACAGCACACGACCCATCTTCTGGCCAAGTGTGGATACTAATGTGACTCTCAGACAACAGTGCTACTGCTGTGATACCTTGTGGTTCAAACTTGTGTGTAATTAAATTGAGCAGAGTCATCTTACCTTCGATGACTGCCTGCTCAAACATTTCTGATAGAAATTTTTCGTTGTTTAACTTCTCTACGTCACACCCGTAAAGGTTTAATAAAAAATGATCACCCATTACACTAACCAGAAAGACTCTCCTCTAGCTCTATTACATTTTCTAAATTTAATTCCAAATCCATTATCCATAAGATACCTAGCATCTTCCAAAGCATCTTTAAGTTGATCATAAAAAAGAACTTCATCATACTTTTTAGTTGACACTGGAGTTCCGTCTTTGTTAATTCTACGTAGAACTTTCTGCTCGGTAGGTACTCCAACTTTCCAGTATTGAATACAAAAAGTATTTTGTCTGCCGTTCTTTGCCATGTTACTTTTTAGGTGGATTCCAGAGTTTGGGATTAGTTCTACCCTCTGTCTGGGTAAATCTAATTAAGTCTTCTCTGTATTTATCCCAATACTCATCAAAGATATCTACTTTTTTACCTGCCATGACGATATCAAACTTATGAATATCGCCTTCAACATACTCTACCAAGAAAGCAGTACAGGGAAGTGACCTATCATCAGCAAGAGTAGGATCACAATCTCTGTGGATCATTCTTATACCCTTCCCCATCAGGAACGACCTCCCCACTTAATTTGGGGGAATGCTTCCTCTACACATGCTCTGGTTAGTTTATACCTCTTACCAAGTTCTTTGTCCTTTGCTAGACACAGAACTTCTGCTTCACTCTTGTGAAGTCCCTCCAGCATTTGAATAAACAAGGACTCTCGCTTAGATTGCTTAAGAGAATTAGATCCACCTTTGAAGAATAGATAGAGCTTACGATACTCATGCTCAAGTACAGTGTGCTCTGTGCCAGCAGGGGCATCGTTTGCTTCGTAAGGAACCTTACCATCAGGTAGCATAGACACTACACTCTCATCATAATTAACAATTAGAATAGACCTAAGAGCAGGACTATTATGTTCATGAAGTAGTTTGATTTTTTGTGCCTTGGTCTTGGCATTACTCACTTTTTGGAGCACTTCAGAAATAAGTAGTTTCATTTTAAAAAAATTTTAAATACAGAGAGAGGTCTAATCCTATTTAGTTAGTCGTCATAATACTCATCTTCATCAACAAAGCGAACTGAGTACAACTCTTCGTTAATAACCATGCCATCATCGTCATACATCTCAGGATGTAGGACATCATCTTTTGCTAGCATGTTATAGAGAAAATCATTTGCTGTCCATCCTATTGTAACACCTACTACAAAGAAAAGTCCAGTAAGCATCGTAGAAAAAAACAAAATTACTGGTGTTGACATGGCGATCCTCCTTTAGTTGCCTCTGTCCTCCCAAGTAAACTCAAATTTTAAATTGAATTTCTTTTTTAGGAGGGTGAATGTGTGTCTTAACTTTAATCCAGATGGTTCTGGTGGGTCTTCTTTAATCTCCCTCCTGAGCATTAGCTCCACACCTTTATTTATCTTCAATTCCTCACTCATTTAGATCCTCTGGTGATCAACTTATTATCTACGAAATATTTTACAGCGTCAACTAGTCCACCGATCTGTTCATCATCGATAACAATCTGTGGATAAGATTGACGTTGTGGAAACTGCTCACGAAATTCTACAGCAGAAATATCTTTACCAACACGAACCTCAGTGTAAGGCAAGTCTGCTCTCTTACAGAGTTCTTTTGCCTTGGCACAGTATCCACATCCAACGTTAGTATAAATTTTAATATCCATTTTAACAGCGGTAAATAAACGACGTAGCAATGTACTTATCGTTAGACAGAGGAATGTGTCCACGATGAGCAAAGAGATAATTACATGGGAAGAGTAAGATCTTTCCTTTCACTGGTTTGATTTTTCTACCAGTGTAAAAGAACTCTGTCTCTCCCCCATCATCAACAGTATTTAAGTATAAAATAAATGCTAATAACCTATCATAGGTTAATTCTGTGGCGGTGTCAATGTGATCATTGAAAAAACCTTTTCCTTTAGGATACTTCCTGACACTAAAGTCTTTAGACTCTAAATTGTACTGCCATGGCCATCCTATCGTACCTCGGTAGTCTAAGAAAGCCCTATCAATACATTTGATAATAGTATCACGTACATATTGGTCTCCCCAAGCACGAGTGGCAACCAGTTGAGAGTCATCCACTTCGTTCTGATCAGTATTGGTATTTTTTAGCATCGCTTGATGCTGTAGGTCTTCGTTCTTCTCAAACCAATCCACAAGATCATCACATGTCTGATGATCAATGACATTTTTTTCGTAAATTACATCATCAAACAGCATAAAAAAAGAGGGTCGCTTGACCCTCTTATTATATCACAGAGCGTTGCCTCTTGGCAATACCTCTTCTGGGAACACGAAGTTCTCATGTGGTTGATCGACTGGTGCCAACCAAGCACGTAGACCTTCATTCAATAGGATGTTCTTAGTATAGAACGTCTCGAACTCAGGGTCTTCAGCTGCTCTCACTTCTTGGGATACAAAATCGTAAGCACGAAGGTTAAGAGCAAGACCGATAATGCCAATGCTGCTGGTCCAAAGACCCATAACAGGAACAAAAAGCATGAAGAAATGTAGCCACCTCTTATTACTAAATGCAATTCCGAAGATCTGTGACCAGAATCGGTTAGCGGTGACCATTGAGTACGTTTCTTCTTCTTGGGTCGAGTCGAATGCTTTGAATGTGTTTGCTTGTTCACCATCTTCATAAAGAGTATTTTCTACTGTAACACCATGGATTGCTGAGAGCAGAGCACCACCCAGGATACCTGCTACACCCATCATATGGAAGGGATTTAATGTCCAGTTGTGGAACCCCTGTAGGAAGAGTAGGAATCGGAAGATCGCTGCGACACCAAAACTGGGAGCAAAGAACCAGGACGATTGTCCCAAAGGATAGATAAGAAATACGCTGACAAACACAGCGATAGGACCAGAGAAAGCAATAGCATTGTACGGACGGATACCTACTAAACGACTAATTTCAAATTGGCGAAGCATGAAACCTATGAGAGCAAAGGCTCCGTGGAGCGCCACAAAATTCCAGAGTCCCCCAAGTTGGAACCAGCGGACGAGATCTCCTTGAGACTCAGGACCCCAAAGTAGAAGAAGAGAATGACCCATAGCGTCAGCAGGAGTTGACACTGCTGCCGTGAGAAAATTAGCACCCTCAAGGTAAGAAGACGCCAACCCGTGGGTATACCAGCTTGTAACAAACGTCGTGCCAGTAAGCCAGCCACCAATTGCCAGATAAGCAGTGGGAAAAAGAAGTAATCCAGACCAACCCACAAAGACAAAGCGATCTCGTTTAAGCCAGTCATCCAGGACATCGAACCATCCCCTCCTTGTTGGTTGTAGTGTTGATGCTACCATTTTTATTTACCTTTGAATTTTTTAACCAGTATAATTGTGGCCAAGTGTCCATGATAATCTCACGTTCTTTAGGTGAAGTGTTTTCATTTATCATGTTCGTAAACTATCTTAACACACAAAAGGAAAAAAAAGAGGGTCGAAGTGACCCTCTTTATGTTTATTTAATTTTTAGATCAACCGATGCTAGGAGCGGTGAGAGCAACAGGAGTTGACTCAGCAGCAGCAAGGTCGAGGGGGAAGTTGTGAGCATTACGTTCGTGCATCACTTCCATGCCAAGACCAGCACGATTGAGGACATCAGCCCAGGTGTTCAGAACTTTACCTTGGGAGTCCATGATGGACTGGTTGAAGTTGAAACCGTTGAGGTTGAATGCCATGGTGCTAACACCAAGAGCAGTGAACCAGATGCCAACGACAGGCCAAGCAGCAAGGAAGAAGTGGAGCGAACGGGAGTTATTAAAGGAAGCGTATTGGAAAATAAGGCGACCGAAATAACCGTGAGCAGCAACGATGTTGTAGGTCTCTTCTTCTTGACCGAACTTGTAACCATAGTTTTGGGACTCGTTCTCAGTGGTTTCACGAACCAGCGAAGAGGTAACCAGTGAACCGTGCATTGCCGAGAAGAGTGAACCACCGAAGACACCAGCGACACCCAACATGTGGAAGGGGTGCATCAGGATGTTGTGTTCTGCTTGGAAGACGAGCATGTAGTTGAACGTACCCGAGATGCCAAGGGGCATAGCGTCACTGAAAGAACCTTGACCGAAAGGATAGACCAGGAAGACAGCAGAAGCAGCAGCAACAGGAGCACTGTAAGCAACACAGATCCAAGGTCTCATACCCAGGCGGTAGGAGAGTTCCCACTCACGACCCATGTAGGCATAAATGCCGATCAGGAAGTGGAAGATGACAAGTTGGAAAGGACCACCGTTGTAGAGCCATTCATCGAGGGAAGCAGCTTCCCAGATGGGGTAGAAGTGAAGTCCAATAGCATTAGAAGAAGGAACGACAGCACCAGAGATGATGTTGTTTCCGTACATGAGTGAACCAGCAACTGGTTCACGGATGCCGTCAATGTCCACAGGGGGAGCAGCAATGAAGGCAACGATGAAACAAATGGTAGCAGCAAGCAGGCAGGGAATCATCAGAACGCCGAACCAACCCACATAGAGGCGGTTGTCGGTGCTGGTGACCCAGTTACAAAACTGTTCCCATTGAGAAGTATTCTTTTGTTGTGAAAGAGTAGATGAAGCCATTGTTATGAACTAAAAGTAAGACCATCAGGGGAATGGTGGAGTTACTATTTCCTCGCCACCCTCAGGCAAGGACATGAGAGACGGATTGGTGACCCTGCCTAGTCTCGGTCAAACGGCAGGGGTTGAACATGTTACAAACCCGTTAAGGTTCGTTACATTTGTTCATGTATTTAGTATAGCAGGTGTTCGGGAATCCGTCAACCCCTAAAATTTGAGTACATATACTCAGTGTGACGGGGTGTCCCGACCACTCCGTTAGTATACGACACATCTCATGTCCTGGCAAGTACCTTG
>Ga0255770_10001444_pt1 | contig 21854 bp, 20 predicted proteins | sample 071ome_22_FD_179968 | JGI IMG/M metagenome (GOLD analysis project Ga0255770, IMG submission 179968) | Coastal salt marsh microbial communities from the Groves Creek Marsh, Skidaway Island, Georgia - 071404AT metaG (version 2) | ecosystem: Environmental > Aquatic > Marine > Intertidal zone >...
TAGCGCCCGCATTAACTATGGATGACACAGATGCCAAAAAAGTACGCGAGGTAACAACAACCTCATCACCCTCACCTATCCCAAGAGCTATAAAAGCAAGATCTAAAGCTGTAGTGCCATTTGAAACAGCTATTGCATATTGAGAATCTGCAAAATCTGCAAATTCTTTCTCAAACTCACGGCACTCAGTACCAGTCCAATAATTAACCCTGTTGGATAAAAGAACTTGTGAAATAGCTTCAGATTCTTCTTCGCTGTAAGAAGGCCAAGGTGAAAACGGTTCGTTCAACATAGATAACTACTTAATGATTTTGCTCGGAACGCCGACGGCAGTAACACCACTTGGAATATTACTAATAACAGCTGAACCAGCACCGATGATAGAACCATCACCAATCACATTACCTTGAATAATGGCACTACCAATACCAACCCAAGAACAAACACCAACTGACACATCACCAGCCAAATGAGCGCCCGGACTAATATGTACACCGGATGCAATATTACAATCGTGGTCAACTGAACAAGATGTATTCAAAATTACACCATCACCGAGTATTGTATTAGCATTAACAACAACATTTTCCATTATTGAAATACCAACACCCAAAGAAGCTGATTGAGACACAACTGCAGAAAGAGAAATAATATTTGGGCACGGAAGATTTAGTCTTAGAAGTTGATTAAGAATATTCAGACGGGTTTTGTTATCGCCAATAGCAACATGAAAGCCATCGTAGAAATTAGATTTTTCAAGAAGCTTATCTAGGCCACCATGTATAGAGTAACTATCCAATGATGATTTAACGGGAAAAGCATCATCATAAAATTCAACCGAATCCCAATCAGTTGATAACGCTATCTCGGCTATGACCTTGCCATGACCACTAGCACCAAGTATAGCTAGTCGTTTCAAAATTATTACTCTTTATTGCCTGTAAATTTAGGCATTGTGGCTTCAGCATCAGCAGATATGCCTTCCCGCCCGATAACTTTTTTTATCGTCATCCAAATTATCTTCATATCTAACCAGAAACTTTGATTCTCAACATACCAAACATCATACTTAAATTTTTCGTTCCAAGAAATCGCATTTCGACCGTTAACTTGCGCCCAACCCGTAATACCAGGACGGACGTTATGTCGACGAGTCTGCTCGGTTGAATAAAGAGGCAAGTACTCCATAAGGAGTGGACGAGGCCCAACTAAGCTCATGTCACCTTTTAAAACATTCCACAACTCTGGGAGCTCATCAATACTAGAGCTTCTCATGAAAATTCCTAAAGGTATCATTCGTTTCGAATCAGGTAATAAATCACCATTTTCATAAGTTGAATTTCGCATAGTGCGAAATTTGATCATCTCAAATGGTTTTCCACCTTTACCCGGTCTGACTTGGCGAAAGAATACTGGATAGCCTAGTTTAAGTAGAACCTGTAAAGCCACAAGAGCAATAACCGGTGCGAGTATCAGGAGACCAATTGTTGAAGCAACTATATCAAAAAGACGTTTTATCATAAAAAACTGCTTTCGAACCCTATCCGTCCGCACCTGATGCATTTGCCTCTGAGGTATTAACACCAGTCACCCACTCAACCCATTTATCCGCCAATAGCTTACGATCAAACTGACTCTCTGCAAGTAGACGTGCACGCCCCCCCATCGTGGAAAGGGCTTCTCTTTGATTCGCTGCTTTTTCTAAGGCATCAGCGAAAGCGCTTGGATCATTTGGCTGAACCGCAAACCCACATTGCGTTTGCTCAATTATTCCAGCCAACCAGCCTGGATAGTTATTAATAACTGGTAGACCAGCAGAGATATAATCGAAGAACTTATTAGGCGATGTGCCGTAATAAAATGCAGGTATATTCGCCAATACTTGCATACCAAGGTCTGCACTTGCCATCAAACCAGATAACTTCTGCTTATTTACAGGTGGGTGAAACACAACATTGTTCAATCTGAGTTTTTTAGCTCTTCTCTCCAATTCAGGCTTTAATTTACCTTGTCCAACTAAGACTAGTTTAATATCGTCTCTACCACGTTTCTGTAGCTCTACAGCAACATTTAAAACAGCATCAAGGCCATTTGCCATTCCATGGGTACCAGTGAAGATCGCCATCAGATCTATATCTTGAACGCCTTTTGGGCGCCATGGTTTATTAGATTGATTAAAGATACGCAAATCACAACCATTAGGTATCATTGCTATTTTATGATTGTTAACCCCACGCTTTACAATACCTTCGACAATACCGGGAGATAAACCAATACAACGATGAGCACTAAGGTAAGAAGACCACTCTAAGAACGACATAAAACCAAGAATGATCGGGTTTTTAATCACTCCCATTTGCTTGGGCAATTCTGGCCATAAATCTCTCACTTCAAAAACAAATGCCTTTCCGCGTAGCCAGCGAGCAAAGATACCAGGTATTCCTGCTGTCAGAGGTGTTGAAGTTGCAAATAATACATCATATTTTTCGGTAAACGCCAGGACAATACTTCTCAGTGCAAACTTTACAAATGTCATAGTGCGATTTATAAAACCATCTGAGTTTGAGTAAGCCAAATCAAACTCAATTACACGAATGCCATCAACTAAGCCTTCACGCTTGCCAGAAACAAATATCGTATCAAGCCCAGTAACTCCACCTTTATAACTACCACAGACCATTGTTACTTGATGGCCATATGAAATTAAACGCAGTGCCATTTCGTATGAGCGAATACTTGACGCACCTGCTGGTGTTGAAAAATGTTGATGAAAATAAAGAACTCTCAAAAATTGTCTCTTTCAAAAAAACCGTACCTGTAAACATTCCCTTTAGAACTGTAGAGACCAAATAACTTGAACAAAATTATATGACTTAAAAACGACAAACGAGAAGTAACATAATTGCTTCTACCACAGAAGCCACCATTAATCAGCCTATACCCAGATAGCTGCAATTGGGAAACGGCATTACTAAAATCGGAACCCTCAATATTTTCTAGATACCCTAAGCTACGAAGAGAATTCAAAGTATGATCAGTAGGGCAAGAAATGAAAACATATTTTGGACGTAACATACAAAGCAAGTTAACAAACCAGATATGATCGGGAAACAATTGCCAAGAATTATTAAACGTAACTACATCAAAACTATGGCGTAACGATCTGAAATCATATGAGAAAACATCACCAACAATAATCGGAGTGTTTTCAGATGAATTAGAACACAGTGCATTACGATCAAAATTAGTAGCTCTAGTTACCAACCCATCCATGAGTAGGGAACAGAAACTACCATCGCCGCCACAAACATCAAGTACATCTGTAGGGATATAATTGGCGTCAAGAATACATTTTTTAAAAGACGAATAAAAAATACGAGACTGATACAAAAGAACAGAAGATCTAAATAAGTTTTTGATCAAAATTACCTCGGATGAGAGAAAAAAACTCTACAAATCAGAAAATTTGAAAACAATACATTTATCATGCAAACCAGATATAGACTGTAGCGAATAAATAACACGGTCAGCAGAGATATGGACTCTAGCAGTTGGATATTGGAAAAGGCGCCACGGGAGAAAGGTAGGCGATAGTTTAGCTAGTAATTTTAACGTAAAATTATTATTTATTAAGAACAAATGTACAGATTTAGTTTCGAACATATCTGGTGGAGTGTTAATGAACCACTTTGTGAAAAAATTATTTCTACTACCTAAAGAGCATTCTAAATTAGTAGAAAAAGCAAAAAAATCACCTAAACCAACGCCGTAGATAACAGATGATGGAAGTGTATGGATTTTATCAAGGATATCATTCTTATAAAGCATTAAAGAATTAGAGATAGATGAGGAATCTGTAGCATAAATGAAACCATTAGTAAAATTATGACCACAACCAGCCCTATAAATTTGGTCATTAAAAAATAAACGAGTACAATTTTTGTTTAATAAATCTAAAATCCAAATAGAGGCTGATTCATCAAAATCACCACATAAAACATAGAAACAAAAGGGATTAATTTGCACAAAAGAGTGGATATGTTCAATCAGATGGTCAGTAAATTTATAAACAATTACCTTTTTGGAATAAGGAGATAGCATATAGATAAAAGTATCTTCCCGATTATAATTGGACTTATATTCGCCACAAATAACATCACCCGAATCAGGAGAGGTGAATATTGGTTGTAATGGCGAATGATGATCGCTGAATAAATCAGACTTAAGTAAAAAAAGATCAGACCTCGAAAAAAAATAATAACGCTTTCTAGACCAAATAAAAATAAATTTATTATTAGATATGCCGCTTATAACATTTTTTCTAAGAACTCGAACAATTAGGTTAACTAAAGGTAAATCCAAAAAAAAGAACAGAAATGAAAAGAATTTAACGCGTATCAATTTCTTATCTTGATAGACAAAGATAAAGCCGAATTTAGAAATATAGTGTAGATCGTGGTGAATACCAACACATTTGCCGCTAAAAATAGAACAATTAAAAAGAAACATAGTTACCTTACATCAATAATTCTAGTGCGGAAGAGAAGAAATAAAAGAATAAATATAAATATGGATTGAGGAGAAAAATAAAAAAAACTGGCTGTATCAGTTAGCAAATGTCTAAGTAGAAACACTAGAATTACAACTTGAGGAAAAGATAAATATGTATTGTTACGCGCAAAAAAAGTAATAATCCAATTAATAGCTTTTAATTAATTTTCACTATTTTATTTACAAATAAAAAATAAAGCTTTCTTTAAATCATTCTTAATCTTTTGGAAATCATGATTATACGAATGAGTTATAGACTTATATTTAGGGAAGCAACCAATGGGGTTAATTATTTCAGGGTCTACATTAAAGAATTCAGCCGCCCTGAGAGGGTCCATCCACGTAAAAACAACCCTACCCATTTTTACAGCATCAATTAAAATTCCAGACATACCAGCTATACAAATATTATTTTTTTGTAAACTGTAACCTAAGTATCCGTTATCAAGTTGCAAATATTTGAACGTCAAAATCATTATCGTCACATATCTTAAATATATAAATTTTGTTGCCGGATGAAATCGAATAGTAACAACTACATTTCTATTTCTAGCTGAGATATAGTCTATTATTTTTTTTACAGAAAGTATGCTATCAAAGCAGTTTAGACCAATAAGAATTGAGTGAGGATGAGGTAGATAATCTTGGTTAAAAGATCCGATGTTTATTAGGGTGTATAATCCATCAATGTCAATCGGCACATCTCCAAACCTAACTCCTTCTTGTAAAATATATTTTGATCGAAATCCTGGGTACTTTTCTGGTAAAGTTGCATGAGGAATAAACACACAAATGTATCCTAGAGAAAGGTACTGATCAAGCGCTAAGTGTTGATATGGTGATAATTCACTATAATGAAACAAGTACTTATCACCCTTAAATGAATTAAATGGAACACTAATGGCTTTATTTGAGTTACTTAATATAAAAAAATCAAGTTTCTTTGCTACAATTTTTCTGTAACGCCCCCTTCTAATAAAGCAATAATAAAAAGTAAATGGAAGCGATTTCATTCCACTCAAATATGCAGTTAAAAAATTTATACTATTATTATGAGATGTGAATTTATATCCAATTGATTCAGACTTAAAGCCTAGACTCATTATTATATTTGATACTTTTATATGGTTTGCAGTTCCCTCCAATGAAGTTATTTTAGAACAGTAATCTTTACTTCGACCTAGGGTAATTAATTCCATAAAGACAAATAAAAACAATTTTATTAAACTATATGTGTAATATATAACAGTATTCCCTTGATTCCAGTCACTTCTATATTTATAAAACATGGGATCAGGTGACCGATTCTTAAATTTTATTAGCTTACTTCTTTCTATGTTCATTTTGTAGGAAATTCATCGTCAACAGATATGCTGTGAAAATAACTGTAAAGGAGGTGATAGGTATAGAGAATATTGACTTAGTTAAGTCAGTTATAATATCAAATGAAATAAAATAGCTTGTCATAATAAAAGTCAGCACTATGAAGTAATATTTAAATGCATTAAATCCTTCATAATGCCAAAAAATTATATTTAAATTAAAGTTTAATAGTGTATAAATTAGTATTTCAGCCAACAAAAGCGCAGCCATATATAATATTGTTAATTTATAATCCAAATAATATGGGAAGTAAAATTCACTTATGACAGAGATTGTGAATATAGAAATTGCAAAGAACATTATTTTTATGTTTTTTGCCTTTAAGGTATTATAAAACTTTTTTGGTTTTATACTTATTAGCTTTCTTCTTTTAATTGAAAATAATACATCATATAAAATTGGTATTATTGACAATATCTGAGATATTGCGAGATAAACATTAGCATAATCTGGTATGTGAACCGCAACCTGTAATCTTGGGATATTTATTGCTAAGGCCGGTATAGTAGAGCCTACAACTAAATATCCCCCGTCAATAAAATCATCTTTGTTAAAACTACGCCATTTAATATAGTTTATCTTTTCCGATAGAAATAGTATTACAAGCGCTAATGCCAAAGGAAATCCCACCAAAAGTAATGATCCACCCCAATTACTTGTTCCAAAATAAATTAGAAATGAAACTAATGGCCATCCCGTTCGGACCATTTGAATAATAAACCATTTACTAAACACTTTCAAATATTCGTAGCGCCTTGACTCCTCATCTGATATTTTTTCAATCAGCCATGTTACCACTATTAGCATTCCAATCTCTAATGTTCTATCATTTTCGTTTATTAAAATTAAAAATAATATGGGAGATATAAATAGTAATGTGGCAGTTAATATTACCGCTAGATTTGTTACGTAATTTGAATATTCTTTCTTTTTATGAAGCCCATTTATATATAACTTTTTATGTACCGGTATTGAGCTTATTGCTAGAATAATCATCGCTGTCGGCATTGTTATAGTTAAAATACTTTCACTTGAAAACATGCCCTCCAAGATTATTATTAGGGGCCTTAACGCAAGAGGGAGACCCCTCATTAATAAAAGTGAATACACCTTGGTTATTTAATATGTTTTGCTAGTGGGATTTTTTTTGGTATTTCTTGATCGAAAATATAATTTGTAATAGCCACCCTTCTACCTATATCTAATGGAGAGCCTCTATGCAACCCTCTCGTATTTACTATTACCATGTCACCAGCATTACCAATAATCTTTTTACTTCTTAAGTTTTTTCTTCTTAAGAGATTATCAATTTCTTTATCGCTGTATCTAGTTTTTGAGAACTCTGTATTTTTACTCTGAGATAATAAAGATATTAAACCGTGAGTTCCTTCAATATATTCAAATGGACCATTATTAATTCCTACATCTGTGAGATATATAAGAAATTTAATTTGCGGTCTAAATGCTGAATCTCTATGCCAACCATTTCCTGAACCTAAATTTCTTTCTGTAGCATGTATCTCCCCGTATAGAATAAATTGTGATATCTCATTTGTTCCGTAAAATCTTTTTGGTATTTCTTCTAAATATTTTAATTTTTCTATTTGAAAATTTTTGTTGATTAAATCTATTCCATATATTCTTTTATCGGCTCCATTTGACTCTGTTACTATACTTTCCTGATGGTTTTTTTTTGTTTTCTCCGCTTCTGTGATTAATTTTTCCGTCTCTTCCCTATCTAAAAAATTTTTATATATAAATATGCCTTTTTCCTTCAATTCTTTGTCTATGTGTTTATCAATTTTTGTTTTATTTCGAAAGTTATAAATCATTCTTTTAATTGAATAAAATATCTCAACTAGCCCGATTTTAATTAGACCAACTATATCCATTGCATTACTTAATATTATTGATTTTACTTAAAAGAACTCTTTCACCTTTTTTGACATCTGTTGAAAGGCTTTTTCCATTTATATCTTTTTCCATCTTTGGCTCTAGTCCAAATCCAGGTCTTATCCTTTTTATACAATCAGATGTTATTACGTCTCCAGCTTTCATATCTTTTACAAAATATAGTGACCTTCTAAATTTGATATTTGCCTCTTCAGCTGGTTTTCTTTCATATCCAGGCTCACCCATTGATAAGAAAGCTTCTTTTGTCTGATTTACCAATATCTCTAATTCATCTGGCTCAATAGAAAAAGAGGAGTCAGGTCCTTTATCAGAACGATCTAATATAAAGTGCTTTTCAATTAGCACGGCACCTAATGCAGTAGCTACTACAGATGCTGTATTTGTAATCGTATGATCCGATAAACCCACATGGACACCGAGATGTTTATTCAAGTCAGGGATAGTTAGAAGATTAGATTGACCAATGGGCGCTGGATAACTACTTATACAATGAAGAACAATCATTTCTTCACAGCCACCATCTCTAGCTGCCTGCACCATCTCCTCGATCTCTTCCAAGTTAGCCATTCCAGTAGACATAATCATTGGCTTCTTGGTAGATGCGACATATTTGATCAGTGGCAAATCGGTGGCTTCGAAAGACGCAATCTTATATGCGGGCGCATTTAAGTCTTCTAATAGATCAACCGCAGTTTCATCAAAAGGTGTTGAGAAACACGTTATGCCAATATCTCTCGCGTGATCAAACATAGCCTTATGCCACTCGAAAGGCGTCTGTGCTTCTTTATATAGATCGTAAAGCTTGTAGCCATCCCACAGTCCACCGCTAATCATGAAATCTTCTGAGTCACAGTCGATTGTCATTGTATCTGCTGTATAGGTTTGCAATTTTATTGCATCTGCACCACGAGCTTTAGCTTCACTAATGGTATCCAAAGCTCGCTGAAGACTGCCATTATGATTTGCTGATAGCTCTGCTATGACATAGGGGACATGTCCAATCCCAATTGGTCGGCCGTTAATTAAGACATCTTTCATTAGTGAATTTTCTCGTAATTTATATACTGCAAACCATTAACTTTTTCACTTCCAACAACCTTATAGCCCCATTTTTCATAGAGCTTTTGCGCCTTAAAGTTCACCGACTCAACCATAAGCGAAATTGAACTCAACCCCATTATTTTTATAATGAAATCTGCCGCAATCATTAGCTTATCGCCGGCCATACCTATCTTTTTAAAAAGGTTGGCGTAAATGCCAAAAGAGGCGCTTTTATTAGACCAATCAATATCTCTGAAGTTAACCACACCAACAAAGTACCCATCTTGTCTAATCATAAATTGACGCGAAGAAGTGTCAGCTAATAAATTCTCTATAAACGTCAAATGCTCTTCCAATGAGATTATGTTTTTATTAAACATTTTCGATCTAACATCAGGATGATTTCTAGCTTGAAGCACCTCTATTATTTTTTTCCTAGGCAAGGTTGTTAGATCTTCAGCCGTCAAATTAACGTCATTAATCAAAATGCTAAAACGTTTAAATAACAAACAATTTATTACTCTCGCAGTCCCCATGGCATCTACTAATCCTGCTGATATCAACGAAAAAGAATTTAGCGACTTTCTCATTAAATCAACAGCGTCTGACAAGTCCCTAGCAGACTTAACCATAATTGATGCACCATTTTTCACTAATTCCTCAGCAATTGGTTTCTGATTATCCGCAATCACATAATTAATAGCTGGCAAGCCAAGAGCGCATCGCTCCCAAGATGTAGACCCACTAGCACCAATTGCCAAATCCGCCTGACTCATCAGCTCAGCCATTCGTATGGAGTCAACATGCACGTTAATCTTAAGGGAAGCATTTTTTGCCGCCATTTCAACGGCTTTCATATGCGGTGACTGGCCACCCAACACCACATTAACTTCTGCATCTGCAAGAGTAGAAAGTTTAGATAACTCGTTTATTACATCAGTTGTAATGTTCTGTGGATCAACACCACCTAGGGAGACCAAAATATTTTTTGGTTCAGCTACATGCATTCTTCTTGCAATGCTTTTATCACGCCACTTTGCGAATTCTGGACGTAGCAATGCGTATTCCGGTCCTAGCAAAAGCTCACAATCCTTAGACACCATTTCTTGGTATTTTTCTTTAGTAGCACCTAGATTCTGATCTAACAAAATATCGCAATTGTGTTTACGATCACCAAGATCATCAATGACCAAAATGCGCTTAACATGTGGTCGGATTTTGTTATGCCAGCACTCATCCAGTGCATAGTGATCAACAATCATCCAATCGACTTCAGCGTTAATTGCCGCTAATGTTTTGTCTGCATCATCTTCTTGTGTGCCACCCAACCACTCAGCATGCTGAAGTTGCGAATTAAAATCATTACTCGAATCTAAGTAAAGCCCTTTAACTTCATAGCCAAAATTAGTTATTTTATTGATTAAGTTTAAATCATGTTCTTTACAGATAAAAACAATTTCATTGCCTAGTTCAGATAATGAATCAGCAAGAGTTAGGCAACGCATCACATGCCCCGACCCGATAGCGCAGGATGCGTCTACCCTAAAAGCAAACAGCATATATTAAACCCTTTCTTCTTTTAACTTATATACGCCAACATCCACGACATCAAATATATTTGTATTCACAAAGCTATGAATTATTGATAGGTAATCTCCCCTATCAATGCCAATGTATTCACAAAAAGCATCTTCATTTTCTCTTGAGACATTTCCATCAAGGGCTTTGGCAAGCATAAGCCCTTCAGATCTAGAAATTCTTCCATTACGTAATTCAATGTTAATTTGATCCGTCGCTCGGCCATAACCAAATTTCAAAAACTTGATTCGTTCTCTTATATCTATAAAACGCATATCACAGTTTTCATAATCCACCCAAGAACCCTCAGGCGGCTTAGGTAATCTTTTCCAACCTATCTGCTCCACTTTAGGTAACTGAACGCTAATATCCCATTTATAAAAACTACCGTAAAAGACACCCATTACACCGGCTGATTCCATAACAGCATCATCAGGAAAATTGAGTGCCGCAAGATCTGCATCGGAGATATCTAAATCCACCATGTCGGACTCTCTGAGGCCACGCATACCTCCAAATTCCTGCCTCCATCGCTTATCCATAATGAACGAATCTCTACTGGCCTCAGGACCGCCATATTCAAGTTGTGGATTTTCGCCAAATATCACCAAGGGAATTTTAAAATTTACCGCCAAAATATAAGGCACTGTAAATATTCCGACATGATTAACCCAATAAGGATCACCAACCAACTCGAACCCCTTACGCACAAGCCTTTTGACCACCTTTGGTGAAAGCGTAAAGTGAATATGATCCACACCAATATCTTGTAAAATTTGAATATTGTGTTTACCCACATCGGTTTGATCAAACTGATCAAATGTAACCGCGAGCACTTTCATTCCATGCTTGTTCTTAGCTTGCAAAACTTGGTAAGTACTATCTTTGCCGCCACTAACTGGCACTATGCAGTCATAGATGCCTTTTTTATTTTTTTTAGCTTCATATACAAGCTTTTCAAACTTTAACGCCTGAGCATTCCAATCGATCGCATTTATAAATCCATGTTTTCTTTCAGCTGATCCGCATGAATCACAAATGCCTTCATCATCAAAGTAAAGGTCTGGCTTTGTTTCAGGAAACAAACATTTTTTACAGTATTTCACTTTATTCACTTCAAAAACTTGTAAGGGGGATGTTGATTTGCTTTAGGGCGCTTTTAATATCCTTTATGGTCAATCCCTCCCACAAAAAAACACTCGAAGCTGCTACACCACTAACATCAAACTTCATACATTCGACAAAATCTTGAGCAATACCAGCACCGCCATTAACTACTATTGGCAAGGAACTTAATTCCACTGAATTCTGAATCAACTCGAGGTCAAACCCTTGCATCAGCCCCTCTTTATCTATGGAGGTTAAGAGGATCTCGCCGGCACCGCAATCTACTGCATTGCTAAAATGTCTCTCTAATGGAACAGATTTCATTGTGCCTGATGACGAATATGTGATGTATTCGTAATCGTTTTTTTTACAGTCAATTGCAGCTACAACAGCTTGTTGGCCATAGTGCGCTGCTATTTTTTCAACTTCTGCTGGCTTTTCATGCAGTAAGCTGCCAATTAAGACCTTATCCGCGCCCGCTGAAAAAATTTTTTTTGCTGTGTCAAAGGAATCAATTCCACCGCCAATAGTTAAGGGCATAAAGCAATTTTTTGCTGCAAACTCAATGAACTCAAAATTCGGCTGCTTGCTATTTTTCGATGCTTCTATATCAATTAAAACCAGCTCATCAGCGCTGCGAGCACTAAAAACTTTTACGGTAGCCGTAGCATCACCTGCCTGCCTTGAGTTCATGAAATTTACGGTTTTAACAACCGTATTCCCCATTAACTGAACAACAGGAATTACCCTTTTCTTAAGCATTAAGACTCAATCCAATTCTTTAATAACCTAAGACCATTTAAATGGCTTTTCTCAGGGTGGAATTGAGCACAGGTGATATTGTCGTGCTCCACATACGAAACAAATGAACTACCACCTCTTTCAGTAGTAGCAATATTGATTTCACCCGTATTAATCAAACCGTAACTATGCACAAAATAAAAATCCGCATTTTCTTCTATATTTTCTAAATACTTTAATCGTGAATTATTTTCGGACTTAAGATTATTCCAACCCATATGCGGGACATAAGATACGCTTGCATCCAGCTTCTCAAATCTACCGGTAAGTAATGATAGCCCTTCAGTCTCAGGTGATTCATCACTACCCTCAAAAAGAATTTGCATCCCTAAACAGATGCCAAAAAATCGAGTATCGTTGTTAGCAGCAATTTCTTTGATTACGTTAAATAAGCCTAATGAGTGGATATTTTCTATCGCCTTTCCAAAAGCACCTACGCCCGGGACGATAATCTTCGATGAGGACAGCAATTCATTCTTATCACTAGTAATAACGTATTTACAGCCAACCCTGTCTAAAGCCCATGACAATGACTTCAAATTACCTAAGCCATAGTCAAGAATAGAAACTGTCATCTAGGTTCGTTTTTCCATCAAAAACCAAGAAATATCATCTTGTGGAAAATCAACATCTCTATGGTAAGCAAAACCATAATCAATCAATTTCATTTCAGAATATTGATCTAGAATTTCACCGGCAAAATCTCTTTTAAATAATCTATTGGTATGACCTCGATAAGTTATCGCCACTGGAGAAGGATTATAGTATTCAGCAACTAATAAGTAGCGGTTTGTGGAATCCACAAGCTTTTTATATACAGCATTTAATTCGTCTGGATTTATGTGTATCAAGACACCCTTTATAAATGACAAATCAAAACCCTGTACTACAGGATAGTCAAATATTGAGCCATTAAAAACACCCTCTTTGTCGATAATTTCTGATAATTGCTTAGCGGCTTGCTGATTGATTTCGATCGCATTTAAATTTAATGCAGGGTGAAGCAACTTGAGCGCCCGAAGATTCATTCCGATGTTGGCACCGAACTCGATGCAAGAATTTATATTGGTTGCCCTCGCCAATGCTTTTGAAAAAAAGTTTAGATTTGAGGCTAAAAGCTTATCTCCCTTATTGCGGTCGATATAGTCAGTTCCAAAATCACCCGCCCAGAATTCTTCTTGTTCAGTCTTGAAAGTCATTTTTACCTCAGATTTTTTTTGAAATAACTGCAACAGCTAACGCCATGTTGGAATGAGATATACAGGAGGCCTGACGACAGCACAGCTCGCACATATCGATTGATAATTTTTGGCCATGATTGAGTTCCGAAGATCATCGTATTTCTGTGACGACCAAATCGAGAAAAGATTTTGAGAGTTTACGTTCCCCATGACCAACTTCGAAGTAAGATCATAACAACAAGGCACAACGTCACCATTTGCACGGATGGTTATTGTATTAGCAAGATGGTCACATGAATTGGAGTCCTCACCATCAGGATCTTGCACTAAATCATATAGGCCACCCTTAGACTCTTGGCTATTCAAAATCTCCATATGCGGCCACTTAAGAGCATATGTAGGCTTGTAGGCAACTTTGTTGCCAAATATTTTTCTTAACCATTCAGGAGTCTTAGGCTCATTTACAGGAAAAACTTTTTTTTCAATGAACTGAGTGGTGGCTATGGAAACTTTTAATTTGGAGCTATAAAACTTTTCACTATTTTTAATCAAATCGTTAATATTATTAAGAATTCTATTTGTATCGCTATTAATCCTAATCTTTTCACTTTCAGCAGGACTAAGCCCATCAAGTGAAAACTCAATAGCATTTAAACTAGACTCGAGAATTTTAGAAATATTTACTTTCGTCAATACCATTCCATTCGAAACGGTTTTGAAATGAGCCATTGGAAGATATTTACGAAGCTCTTCAACCATTGAGAAAAATCTTTTATTTAGTAATGGCTCTCCACCATGATAGAGCACAACAACTTTTACATAATCCTCATGGCCAACTAAAGATCTTAAAACATTTGCGAATGTCTCTTTAGTCATAAGTCCCCTTTCCTGATCTATAGTACCAGTAGGGCAATGAGTGCAAGCAAGATTACACTTACTAGCAGGTTCAATGCGAAGCACACGTGGAAGTTTCTTTTTCGAATGTTCCAAATGTTCGGTATTCATATTTTTTCCAACATGCGATGTTTAGGCAATGATCTAAAAATTTTACGGTGATATTTTTTACTTCTATACCAGACAAACTGTTTATTAATACTTTAGTTGGACTATCACTAAAATTTACTGCGCCCTGTACTATTATTTCACCAAAATTAAGTCGAGGTAAAAAGTTTTTTATAGCCTCAAATGTTGGCTTATAAAGATTGACTGGAAGATGAACTATTTCAAATAATGTCTCTAGGTTTTTTTCAGCAGATCATGTTTAACTAATTCGAGTTTTTTTGTTCAGTTTAGCTATTAATTTTTTGTCTGTTTTGTACCTTAGAGGTATGTGGCTATTAATAAACTGGATATTAGGATTATTATCCAAGAACGCAAACACCTCATCTAGAGAATAACTGGATCTGCTTGGGGGAAGCTCCTTAAAAATTAACTCGAACAGCTCTAGATCTTCCGGATGATCTAGCGTTAGCCGATAATCTCTGACATATTTTGGTGGAAGATCGACAATGTTAAGATTGAACACATCAGGATTATTTTGAAAATACCAAGTCATATACTCTGAGTGCTCGGCTGTCCCAAGACGCGTAATCACTTCGCGCAGTGCAGATGTGTTAATAACCTCTCCAGCGGTACCAACCGCTACATTAGCTGCGGCAGTATAATCTGCACCTGTTTCAAAATGTGACTCAAGAAGAAACTCCATGATTTCAGGTGAAACTAGTGGGCAATCAGCAGTCACTCGCAGAACAACATCTACTTTATAAGCATCGCAGGCTCCTAAGTAACGATCAATAACATCGTCAGGGTCACCGGCCCAAAATTTAGCTTTTTGTTCGCATAAGTAATTTGAAAGTATGGCATCCTCATCCAAAAAAGAAGTGGCCAATATGACTTCATCGGCGCCCTTAACCGCTAAGCACTGATCTAAGCATCTCTCAACTGACGCTCTGCCGGCAAGCGGGAGCAATGCTTTCCTCTTGAGACGTGATGATTTCATTCGCGCAGCAACAATTATCGCAACACGGGCCGACCTGAAATCCTCATGACATAATGACTGATGAATGGATTTGTTTTTCTTAATGAGAAAACGCTGCCGTTGTAGTTTGTCTATTTCTTGCCAAGACACACCAGACTGTGAAGTACGCCTAAAGATTAAATCTGTGGGCTTGATTCTTGTTCCGGCATTTAAATCCGAACCCAGCACTGGGATCTGAACAGTACTTGCTAAATAGCCTCTCTCCTTTTCGCTAACAAACGAGCCTTTACTAGCCAAGTTAAGCTCACGTAATCGAACACCTAGTCGCTGCATCTGTTCTATTTCAAGCGCTGAATATGCATCATACGGCGCAGTAGCTCGATCAATGCAAAAATGTTTTTCAATATAATCACACCCTAAAAGGTAGGCGCATAACGGGGCGATTTCAGCAAAATCGCTTGCTCCATCCGCATGATCCGCGATACCAACCGAAAATTCAGGGAAAGCAGCACGCAGGATAGCAACTTTCTGAAGTGCGGTATCTTCGATCGCTGTAGGATACGATTGAAAACCAATTTGCAACACAATATTACTTGTTAACTCATGAAAACGATCTAGTATTCGTTGAATTTCACTTAGCTCAAAACCTGAAATATTTAACACTAATGTTTTTTGGGAAAGATTGATATTGCGCAATATAGACAGAACTTCATCATTTTCTAGTACTGAAGCCTGAAGCTTGATTCCAGCAATCAAGCGCTGATTTTGTTCGAGGATCTTGACACTGTAGCTATCAAAAACATCAATAAAGGTGTCACCTATCTTTGAGGCCCGTCTAATGAGACGCTGCCATTGCTCAGGAGGAATCTCAAGCTGTTGATAGACTTCATACCAAGAGTAATCTTTTAGCGCAATTGTATCAGCGCTAAATACCTGAAACTTAATGCCTTTACGCGGATAATCCAGATTGCCAAATGCATCTATCAATCGCTCTAGTACATCCAATCTACCGCCGTGGCTATTTGCTAATTCGCAGACAAGTACGGGTACGGAAATTATGTTCATACGCTCACCTGCTCGCGCAGCAATTGGCAGACCCTTGAATGATCTTCATTTGTAAGCTCTGGGAAGATCGGCAAACTTATCACTTCTTGGTGAAACCGCTCTGCCTCAGGAAAATCACCAGCTTTGAATCCTAACTTTTCGTAATAAGGATGGCGATGAACCGGAATGTAATGAAGATTTGCAGCAACCCCATTCTGCCAGAGTACATCATAGACTTGCCGTTGTGTCTTTCCGCTCTTTGCTTCACTCACACGAATCGGATAGAGGTGAAAGCTAGAATATGTACCAGGCGATTGATACGGTTTGATCATCGGCAATGACATCAACTCAGCTTCATATCGTTCTGCGATTTCATGCCTACTTCGCACGAATTCATCTAAGCGCTGCATTTGGCTCAATCCCAACGCGGCTTGGATGTCGGTCATGCGGTAATTAAAACCGAGTTCGATTTGCTGGTAGTTCCAGATTTCATTGTCTGGACGAAGCTGCATCGATTCTCTATCGGTAGTAATGCCATGTGTTCTTAAGCGCCGCATTCGATTTGCTAGCTCAGTGTCATTGGTCATCGCCATACCACCTTCGCCGGTGGTGATAATTTTCACCGGGTGGAAGCTGAAGACAGTGATATCACTATGATTACAAGAACCAACGTTGATGTTGTCATATGACGCACCAATAGCATGCGAAGCATCTTCGACAACCTTAAAGCCATATTCTTGGCCCAGTGCATGGATTGCTGGCATGTCGCAGGGTTGGCCAGCGAAATGTACCGCCACCACAATTTTTGGTAAAATCCCGTCTTTTTCAGCCTGAATAAGCTTTTCCTTCAGCCGCTCCACGCTTATGTTGTATGTACGTGGGTCAATATCAACAAAATTTACCTTGGCACCACAATATAGCGCGCAGTTGGCGCTGGCTACAAAGGTATTCGGGGTTGTCCACAGCCAATCACCAGGACCCAGACCTAGCGCCAAACATGCAACGTGCAACGCAGAGGTTGCGCTATTCACTGCAACTGCATAACCAGCCCCAACATAGGTTTTTACTGCATCTTCGAATTGAGGTACAACCGGGCCTTGGGTTAAGAAGTCTGATCTTAAGACATCTACAATTGCATCAATATCTTCTTCGGTGATAGCTTGACGCCCATAAGGGATCATTCAAATATTTCCTATTTTAGACTTATTATTAGAAATCCATCCTGCTAACTCTTCGTTGCTCATCCATTCTGTATTCGCGTCACTCGAATATTTAAAACCCTCTGGCACCTTAACCCCATCTTTAATTCTACTTTCAGATCTCGACCAATCATTGATTGCTGGCAAAATTTTATAATAATCCGGATATTCGTAAGTGTAGTAAGAGTCTTCAGGTGCAATCATCTGTTCGTGCAACTTTTCCCCCGGCCTAATACCGACAATTTTTAACTCTGCACTTGGCGATATAGTCCTAGCCAACTCTACAACTTTCATCGAAGGAATTTTCTTTACGTAAATCTCCCCACCGACCATATCGTTAAAAGCATGCCAAACTAGCTCTACGCCTTCTTCAAGTGAAATCATAAAACGCGTCATTCTTTCGTCTGTAATTGGCAAGCGGCCTTGATCTTTTATTGATAAGAAATAAGGAATTACTGAGCCACGGGAACCCATAACGTTGCCATATCTAACTACAGCAAATTTTGAACCATGCTCACCTGAATATGCATTTGCAGCTACAAATAACTTATCAGATGCTAGCTTTGTTGCTCCATATAGATTAGAAGGACTACTAGCTTTATCAGTAGATAAAGCAACTAAACCTTTAATTTTTTTATCTATACAAACATCTACAAGATTCATCGCTCCATTGATATTAGTTTTAATACATTCAAACGGGTTGTATTCCGCAGTAGGGACAATTTTTGTAGCCGCGGCATGCACAACGTAATCTACACCATCCAGGGCTCTATAGAGACGCTCCTTATCTCGAACATCTCCAATAAAAAATCTAACTCTTTCATCATTAACGAATTTCTTTGCCATCTCCCACTGCTTCATTTCATCTCTCGAGAAAATGATTATTTTTTTTGGCGAATATTTTTTTAGCGTCATAGGCACAAATGCATTACCAAATGAGCCCGTTCCGCCAGTTACAAGAACTGTTGAATCACTTAACATAACTAAACCTTTTGGAGTAAAGACCTCGAGTATCTATTAAAAATTGTTGTTCAGATAAAGAAATTTTGTTTTCTCTAAATTCTTTATGGTCAACCAAAAGAAGAATTACATTTGCTGAACATATAGCTTCTTCATAACTAACTAGAGTAACCTTGTCACTAACATCGGATGGAAATACATTGATGTTTGGCTCAACCCCATAAGGCTTGGCAAAACCTAAATCCATGATCTTCATCGCAATGCCTAGTGATGGACTTTCTCTCAAATCATCAATATCTGCTTTAAAGGCCAACCCCAAACAAGCAACTTTTAAATCCTGGCGGTCATTCACATGACCCTTTTCGCTTAAATCAATAAATATTTCTTCAAGACGCTGTAAAACCCAATGGGGCTTAAAGTCATTGATTTCACGCGCTGCTCTTATAATTTTAGCCTCATTAGGTGTTTTGCTTACAATAAACCAAGGATCAACTGCTATACAGTGACCACCCACCCCGGGACCTGGCTGCAAAATATTGATGCGAGGGTGGCGGTTTGCCAGCGAGATCAACTCCCAAACATCGATATCTAATTTGTCACAAATTATTGACAACTCATTAGCGAAGGCAATCTGCACATCACGACACGAGTTTTCAGTAAGTTTCACCATTTCCGCTGAACGTGCATTAGTAACAACGCACTCACCTTTCACAAAGGTTTTGTATAACTGGACTGCTTTTTCTGAACATTTTGATGACATTCCACCAATGACTCGATCATTCTCAACAAGTTCACGCACTACATGTCCTGGCAAAACTCGCTCTGGACAATGCGCCACGTTCACATCGGCATTATCGCCATGAGTTTGCGGGAAGTTTAAATCTGATCTTTCTTGTGCCAACCATTCAGCCAACTGCTCAGTTGCCCCTACAGGTGATGTTGATTCTAAAATAACCAAGTCACCTTTTTTTAGAACTGGGGCTATCGAAACAGCCGCTGCCTGGATGTAAGACAGATCAGGATCTGGTATGTCACCACTATTCTTTTTTAATGGTGTAGGAACAGCAATTAAGAAGGCATCAGCGGCTTCTGCGACAGTCGTGGCGCGAAGGAAACCTTCCATTACTGCTGTATGCACTAAAATATCTAGTTCAGGCTCTACGATGTGTATTTCACCACGGTTAATTTTGTCAACTGTATGCTGATTTACATCCAAACCAATAACTCGCTTTTTACGGGAAGCAAACATTGCGGCAGTAGGTAGGCCGATATAACCAAGACCAACTACAGAAATTATTTCGAATGACATTACAAAAACCTATATAAATTTTATACTTTTAACCGAATGATTATTGAGCGAGCAAGTCGCAGATGCGACCGCATGCCAAACCATCTCCATAGGGGTTGTGAGCACGGCTCATTGAGTCATACGCGCTTTGATCGCCCAAGAGATTTTCCAGCTCACTGACTATGGCTTGCTTGTTTGTCCCGACCAATTTAACAGTTCCAGCATCAACTGCCTCAGGACGTTCTGTAGTGTCGCGCATAACTAGGACAGGCTTTCCGAGACTCGGCGCTTCTTCTTGGATACCGCCTGAGTCTGTAAGAATTATGTTCGCCCTGTTCATGAGATACACGAACGGCAAATACTGTTGGGGTTCAATCAGTTTTATATTATCAACATCTGCTAGCAGCCTGTTAACCGGCTCTTGAACGTTCGGATTCAAGTGAACTGGGTATAGAATTTGGACGTCTCGATGTCTATTGGCAACTTCAACTAGCGCTTCACAAATACGTTCTAATCCACCACCAAAACTCTCCCGACGATGCCCCGTGACTAAAATCAGCTTTTTACTTTGGTCCAAATAGGGAAACTCTGAAGAGAGGGTTGCTAGTAAATTAAGATCATTCTCAAGTTTTTCTTTTACCATTAGCAGTGCATCGATGACTGTATTACCAGTGACATGAATAGTCGACGCACTGTAGTTCTCAGCAAGCAGATTGTCCTTGCTGGTTTGTGTCGGCGCGAAGTGGTAACGCGCCAATGCTCCAGTTAGTTTTCTATTAGCCTCTTCTGGCCAAGGGCTGTAAATATTTCCTGTCCGCAAGCCTGCCTCAACATGCCCTACGTCGATCTGCTCGTAATAAGCAGCTAGGCTCGCTGCGAATGTAGTCGCAGTATCACCATGAACCAACACGACATCAGGCCGAAAATCTTTCAGCACTGGTGTTAATTCTAATAAGATCCGACAAGTGACATCAGGAAGCGTTTGACCTGGCTTCATAATATTGAGATCAAAATCAGGCTTAATCTCGAATAAGTTCAGTACTTGATCGAGCATTTCTCTTTGTTGCGCTGTTAAACATACTTTAGCATCAAATCTATTATCTACAGCAAGCCTTTGAACTAAAGGGGCCATTTTAATTGCTTCAGGACGAGTACCGAATACGGTCAGAATTTTCTTCATTATTTTTCATCTAAACAAGAAGTTTAAAGGCATTGTTCAAGAATTTAAAAAAATCTCGGTAATGGAAATTATCGAAGGTCAATTTCCACCGACATACAATAGCTACCGCACGGCATTTAATTATAAATTACCGCAAAAAAAATACTTCTACTCTCATTTTAATAGCTTTATTTTATATGATTGACATATGTCAGTTAAATACGCTTTAGAGACGATAACAGCGCTTATCAAAATCTATTTACAAAATCAAAGTGCACTTGTTTCACTATGTTGTAATAATTTTTTATCAAAAGTGTATGTCTTTACAAAGCCCGAAAGGCAATAGCTACCGCACGACAAGTTAGGGCAAATTGAAGCATTTTTTTCATACGGTTAAATTACATACTTTTAATTATTATCCATAGCATATTTGATGTTTATTTTCGGTTTTATTTGAATGTAAAATAACCTATTTTTATCAAAATTCATTAATGTGTCAAAGCATTCATAGAAAAATCATTGATTATCTGGTCCTTACACTTCCATTTATCCTGATAACCCTTAAAAATGCTGGTAACGTATGGCTTTTACTTCTGGTGATCGTTGGTGGGTATTTGTTTCTTTTCGATAGGGATAGAATAAGACTATCCTCTGAGGTGAAAATCTTCTC
>Ga0255770_10001449_pt1 | contig 21812 bp, 43 predicted proteins | sample 071ome_22_FD_179968 | JGI IMG/M metagenome (GOLD analysis project Ga0255770, IMG submission 179968) | Coastal salt marsh microbial communities from the Groves Creek Marsh, Skidaway Island, Georgia - 071404AT metaG (version 2) | ecosystem: Environmental > Aquatic > Marine > Intertidal zone >...
TAACTATTGGTGCTCCTACTAATCAAACTGCAACTGTAGATTATGAGAATGGAACTGTAACTATTGATTGGGACGCACCTACAGATGGTAATACAAGTCCCGAAAGATATGCTATAGGTTTTGGTTTAAATGATGAGGGAACAGCTAGTCCTTATGGTATTGCTACGGGTAATGTAGGAGATGAAAATGCTTTAAATACAGAATACACATTTACAGCTAGTTATATACAAGCTGTATTTAATGAGGCACACGGATTATTTAATACAGCAATTAGAAGTGATAACGATACAAATAGTTTATATTCATCTTGGACACCAACAATTAGTACAACAATACAGAATAAACCAGCAAAAGTTTCAAACTTAGCTAGCTCTGTTGACAATAGTGGCGATAACTTAACAATTACTTGGGATGCAAATGATAATGGATTTGTTAGTGCAAGTAACTATAAGATATTCTCTAAAACAGATGAAACAGAGTGGACACAAGTATTAGTTACTACAAATACTTCTTATAGTTTTAAAGCTACAGAAACAAACTCTTGGGAATTTAGAGTAGACGCTTGTGGTAGTGAGGGAGATTGTAATAGTTCATCTACTAATGTAACTTTTAATTACACAGTTCCTACTACAACCACGACTACTACGACTACGACTTTGCCTCCTCCACCTACTACTACGACTACGACTTTACCACCAGTAGAAGTAGTTATTATGGATGATGGAACTGAAGCAGAATATACACAAGACCAAATTGCTCAAGGAGATGTTCAGCGTGATAATGAGCGTAAAGCTAACGAAGAGAAGTGGGGTTGTTATGTTACCAATATTGCTTTAGAGCGTGGAGATTGTGAAGCATATAATAAAGCTCTTTACGAATCTACAACTACGACTACAATTATAGAGGAAGAAATTAAAGATGAAGAAGTTATTAAAGAAGATTTTGAAACTGAGCCTACTGATGATATTATTATTGTGGATAATGAAACCAAAGAGGTAAAAGAAGATGTTCCAGTTGAAGAAATTGTTGAGGAAAAAGATGTGGAGCCTATTGAAAATGTTCCTACCGACGGAGATGTGGTTGAAGATGTACTTGACACACCGACAGAATCTAAGGAAGAGGCAATCTTACCAGAAGTCTTACCAGAAGATGATAAACAGCCAATTAAAGAAAGCGAAGAAATAGTTGATGAATTGGAAGATGAATTTCTTGATAAAGATTTACCTATTGAAGATAAAACTGAAGATGCAAAATTTGTTGAGAATATTGTTTCAGAAGTTATTGTAGTAGAAGATATTGTTAAGGAGGGATTAAATGAAGAAGAGCTTATACAAGCAGAACAAGAATTTGAAGCCAAAGTTGCAGAAGCAGTCGAAGTACTTCCAACTGAAGAAAAAGTAAAAATAGTTCAAGAAGTAGCCAAAGTTGAAGTTAAGAACTTAGCTACTGCTGATAATAAAACAAAAGCAGTCGTCAAAGCTGTTGTTAAAGAAGTCACTAAAGTAGAAACTGTAGCTCAATTATCTGAAGAAGAAAAGAAAGATGTTGGTAAAGTATTAGGATTCCAAGATGAAACTGCTGCTAAAGATATAGAAATTGTTGCTGTTCAAGCATCAAAAGAAGAAAATGTTGCAAAAGCTGTTGATGAGTTTGTTGATAGGGCAATAGAAAATAAAGATGTTGAAAACTACACCTTAGCTGATGTTGTTACAGAGGTACAAGTAGAGGCTTTTTTAGAGGACCCAGTGTCTGCTATAATGGATGTAGACTTTGACAATATAGACTTTTCTAATATTGGAAATGATATGACATCTGACCAAAAAGAAAAGGCTCAAGAAGTTGTAGTCCCAGTGATTATAGCTTCTCAGATAATTGCACAAGCAGGTGCATTAATTAGGAGACCATTTTGAAGTTAATTAACAAAATGGTGGGTTGGCTCAAACAAATAAATATAATCAAATTCGTGATAGATATTCTTAAAGAATCTGTCGCTCAAGTGTTTACTTTACTGGGCTTTTTCATAGCTTGGTTTACATTGACTGGTACAGCACAAGATATAGTAGGTATTGCAATAATAGTATCCACCATCTTGTGGTTGGTCACAATTAGATTAAGAGACTAATGGCTAAGAAGAAGTTAAGTACTTGGGCAAAGATTAAAACAGTATTTTGGCGTATGATTGCTACATTTGCTGCTAATGGATTATCAGTTATAGGAGCTGGTAGTCTTATAGGAATTGATGTAATAGATTCAGTTATATTAGCTGGTTCTCTAGGTGTAGTAAAAGTAGCTGAACAACTTGCAAGAGCCTTTTTAGATGATGGAGTTTTAACTTTGGAAGAAATCAATGATAGTTTTGCTATAATAGATAATAGGAAATAAATGATATACATAAACGATAATGGGACAATTATGCAATTTTTAAATACAAAAGAATCAGACACATATAGTTTTGTGCATCAATATGAAGAGAAAGCTGGCGGTTGTGGTGGTAACTGCGACTGCGATTGCGGAAAGGACAACTAATGCCTCACTCAGAACTACCTAAAGACGGAAATGGTTTTACACAAAAGGAGATGTTAGTAATGGTTTTAGAAGGGCAAAAAGAATTAGAGAGCAAAATAGATTCTCTCAAAACAGAAGTTCAATCAAAGGTTTCAAAAATGGAACTTATGGGCTACATAGTCATGGTTTCAGCAGTATTAATGATTGCCACTAATTGGCAAATGCTTACTGGTTAAAAATTCAATACCCGAAAGGGGGTCTAATGACAGAAATAATTCTAGCAATATCTGTATCTATTATATCTATTGGTGTAATGGTATGGGTTGCAATAATGAGTAATAAGTTTTTTAAGTATTTTAAAGAGATAGCACAGGAGATAATTGATGAGCAGAAAAAAAATCAATAGATGCACAGAGTGCAAAGAACCACTCAAACATATAGCATTGAACAAATGGATGTGTGAGCAAGCTCCAAGTAAGTGCAAAATGTCCATAAAAGTTGTATTTCTAAATAATCCAGAATCAGAAGAAGAATGATATGGATATTTATATTATCTGTGGCTTGGCTCTGTTGGGCTGCTTATATTACATGGCGAAATTAATGAAAGAATAATGTCAGATTTAATGAAATGTCCCTTATGCCAGAAATGGATGATTGAAAAACATGGTGGTTTGTATTGTCTCAATAAACATTGTCCAGCTTTTGGTAATAAAACTGTAGCATGTTGTGAAGGAGGTGCTTGTTAATGGCTCATTATGGTAAACCAAAACCTAAGAAAAAACCAAGAAAACCAAAAAAAAAGTAGTTTAGAAAAAAAAGTTTAAACTTTATATCTTCTGTTATAATATTTAGCATGAGAGAATTGTACTTCTACAATGCTGTAGTTGATAAAGTAGTTGATGGAGACACAATAGATGTAACCATTGATTTAGGCTTTAATATATGGATTAAGGAAAGATTACGCCTTTATGGTATTAATTGTCCAGAAACTCGTACAAAAGATGCTGAAGAGAAAGAAAGAGGTCTCAAAGCTAAGAAGTATGTACAGAACCATATAAATGCAAATGCTGGAAAAGTTCAAATACAGTCATTTGGAAAAGGAAAATACGGTAGAGTTCTAGCTGAAGTCTGGGCTGGTAAAAATAATATTAATGAATTATTAGTTCAAAATAATCACGCAGAAATATACGTTACCGACTAAAAGATTTAAAAGAGGGGGAGCAAGCTTGTTTTAACAACAAGTCCATCTCAGCATCTCTGCACTTCCTATATTTTCTATAGGAAAGATTCCCTACTTTTCCCAGTTGTTACAGCGTTATGTTACGACTAGCTGTACATCTTTGATACATAAGACTAGCCTTGCCTAGCCAATCGTTAAAACTAGACTTCGCGATTCTATCGCCCACTACAACCATACCGAAGTAGTTCTCGACTTATTGGGGGTATTATCAAGCAAGCTCCCTTAGACCTAAACTTCTTTTTCTTGAAGTATCATAGAAGCTACTGTAATTCTCCTACTACCAAGTCTACACTGTTCTTTAGCCATATCTAAAAATGCAGCTAATTCTCCAGTCCTAAACTTGGATAATGGGGAATTCCTATTGATATGCCCTTTATTCTCCATCTCTTTAATATTAAGTTCTATTTCTTTTCCTCTGCTGTAATAAGCAACTGCAACTTCGTATAAAGAGTTAACACCTACATTTACTGGTAATGGTTCTCTATGTAGTAAAACGTCAATATAATTTTTAATTTCTGTTCTAATAGTTTCTAAATCATTTATACCACTAGGTACAGTTACAACTAAGTTTTCTAATTGTTGTAATTCTTTCATTATTTAACCAACTTTAAGAATCTAGTACCTTCTGCATGCCAATCTTCTGGGTCTTGCCCAAGAACTTGAAGAAACAAATCATATTCTTCTTTATCATCTGGTAAAGGAACATCAACAAATCTAGAACCTTTTCCACAATTTTCTTCAAAGCAAGTCACAATCAGTTCTACCCAACCATTTCTCATTGACTTAGGCATTTCTTCTTCATACTCTAATGGTTCAAACATTGTATATTTATCTGGTAGAAGAATATATTCACAATGTTGACAAGTTACGATTACATCAAATTGATTTAAATCCTCAACAAATTTATCGTTTACAAAACTATAATCTCCCATATAAAGACAAGTTAATGCATCTAAAACCGTCATCTCCTTGATGTGTCTTGGTAATGTCATATTATTTCTCCTCATCTATTATCAAACTATAAAAATAGTTTAAATATTGATTTCTTTTTTCTAATGGTATCCAGCTGTTAATCATTACAGCCGCATGCATTAAAAAGTTTTTTATCTTTCTATCTGCCGCACCTTCATTCATAATTTATCATTATACCCTATTCTAATTGTCCACTATGACAATTTCTACATTATTTTTTTCAGCCCAAGTAAGAAGATTCCATTCTCCCATTTCACTATCCCAACCAGTAACATCATAAGTATCGCCGTTACAAAGTACAAAAGTAAATTGTATCTGACCACTTACGCCGTCATCATAAGCAGTTATGTGGTCAATACCTTGTATGTGTGTAAGCCAAAACAAATCTGGATGTTCACAAACATCTAAAGGTTCTGGCTCTGGTTCTGGCTGAATTTCTCTATATCCACTGAATACAATACCTTGTTCCATAAGTTGCAAGGCATATACTTCATCAATGAAATCTGTTGTAAATACATTGTTGTTACAGCTTTCTACTGTATAAGACCAGCCGTAATCTTCTCTGTAGTAAGCAATATACTTCTCGTCATACTCGCATTCTGGAATATATAGAGTAGTAGAGGTTGTTGAAGTAGAAGTAGTTGTTACTGTACTGTAATTAATAGTTTCTGTAGGCGTTATATCAACTTCAGCATAAAATCCGCTAATCATAGTTAGAAATATAATTAATGACTTAAACATCAAACCCCTTTAAATCTTTTATAGGCACTTCATAGTAAGGAGCGCCTTTGTTTTGTTTTACTGGATATTTAATAATATCTTCTCTTTTCATCCACCCACAAACAATTACTTCGTTAGGTGTAACTTCATCGTTATACTTGCAACCAACATAGACATCTTTAGGTTTATCTTCGTCGTGTATCTTGGGCATTATATATTTATAAAACATCTTGGTAGCAGTCTTAACTTCTACTTTCTTTTCGTTAATAATTAAATCTTTTTCATCTGTTATTCCAGAAGTATCTAACCCTTTAGACTTGTAGGTAACATTCCAATGTGGGATTGTCTCTGCCCAATCAGAGAAAAGAAACTCTGCAACAATCCCTTTCCAAGCATCAACACCACTGTATCTATATTTACCAAAAGATGTTTGTTTGAAAGCTTCTATCTGAGCTTTAGCAATATCTATATATCTTTGAGGTACTTCCAATTTATACATACCACCATTCTAAGGTATAGATAAAAGAAAGTCAATTTATTCATTTATTGTTATTTGGTAATCTCTAGTTAATTGAGTCTAGTTCTATTAGTCTAGTTAGTATGCCAAATCTGACATCCGGTACACGCCATATCTGACGTCCGGTACACGCCAAATCTGGCATGTGGTCAATTCACTACATGCCAAATATGGCATATATAAACCCCAAAACCTACTATATCTAGTATATGTCATATCTGACACCACTACATCTTGTACTTTTACCTAAAAAATACAGATTATGTTGCGTTAAACCTAGAAAAACACCCCCCTACCCCACTGCGAAGCCTAAGAAATTGCGAAGTTTGGTCGCTAAAAAACCTTCTTACTAGCATATAAAACAATAGGGGAGTGAGGAGTAACAAGTTCAAGAAGTTCAAGATACTCATTAACTATATCTAGTAATACAATATACAAATCAATATGTAGTATCTACATCAATCTATACAATATCTGGTATATGCACAAGCACACGAGATTGTGAAAATGGAAATTGGGATGTGTTTTCGTACAACATGCTATTAGGTCATGCGCGGGAGACCGGCTAGACTTTCAGCCTTGAATTATTTTCCGTCAGAATATTTTACGTTAACTTGAACTGGAGCATCAGAATCTCCAGATAATTTTATGTTCTGGTCTTTGGACCATTTTGCGAAACTTCGCTCCATCCACCATGCTGCAGCTTGCCACACACCACGTGTTGCGGCGTTCCTAATTGAGGCTAAGAAAATACCCTCAGCTTGTGCTCTAGCATGCTCTATAGAGTCCAGAAACTCCGTATAGATACTCTCTATTTCATTGTCTCTATCGTCCTTAGCTTTATCCATCCAATTGTAGAATGTTGACTTGCTAATATTCGCCATTCGAGCAGCATCTTCAACGAAATATCCAGCATGAAGCCATGTGCATATCTGCTCAATCTTCTCTGTTGTTAACTTACTTGGTCTACCCATTTCAGTATTAATTATACCATCTTAAATATACCTATTGGTAAGGTCATCTTACATCTAAAAATTTAAAAAATTAAATTTTTGATGGGCAAATTGCTGGTAAAAGGATGTCCGAAATCTAAAAGTACCCCCCCATATTCGTATGTGAATTTGTGATAGGGGTTCTATACTACAGATAGTCCAAGTTCTAGAGAAAGAAAAAAGGCTGGTCGCTCATAACTTCCAGCCCTCTCTCTATGTGTAAATTGGAGTTAAGTAATAACAGAAACTTAACTATTTTAGATTAACAGCTTTGGAGTTTTAAGGTTCGATTTTTATAAAAAACGTACGGGGTGTAAAGGAGACGCACACGTTGAGGCACTAGCGATTTTCACAAGTACCCCGCCCAAATCTAAACCTTTAGTTTAGGTCTAGATTTAGGCGAAAATTACTTTTTTCTATTCTTCTTCTGTTTCTGTTTCTTCCTTTATTTCTTGGAGTGCAGAAAATACCGCGTCAGAGTACAAGCCGAATAAATTCGCTTGTAACATGTCGTGAGGTGTTTCCGCACCATGTCCGAATTCGTCAGATTCAAGCCAGACGCGACGCCAAAGACTGCCGTCTAATTCTGAACATTCTTTAATTAGTTGAGCGTAATAAACGGGAATGAATGAATCTATCATTTCGTGATAGTCCGAACTATCATACGCCGAAATTAATTCTTCGGTGTGATAGCATTCCAACAAGTCCGCTTTTACGTCGGCTACTAGATTACGCATTTCTATATTTTCCATTTTGTTTACCTTCCTTTATTTTCTTTTTTGGTCATTAAGACCATAAAGCGCCCGCCGTTTCCGATTGGCGCTCTAGCTCTTAATTACTCACAAACAAGCGTGACGAGTTCGGCGAGTTCTAAACCTCTTTGAGTTTTCAAACCCTCTTGAAATAAAAGCGCACTTTTGAGAGACATTCTCGCGGTAGCTTTCATTTCGCCCGATTCGTTCTTGTATACGATTCTATGTAATTCTTGCATTTGGTTTTCCTTTCGTTCTGGTCAGTTAGACCATAAAGCCCACGCGCTCGGCGTAGGCTCTAGCTCTAACCGTTTTTAGTTTGAATGATTGTGACGGGGTGTTTCTTCCCGTCGGAATCTCTCAAGCCGTTGAGGGCTTTAGTTTTAGGGAGGGAGTATCTCGCGCCACCTTTAAAGATAAGAGGCTCGAAAGTGTCCGCAGTGTCTAAATATATTCCGTTTTCATTATTCATTTTTGTTTCCTTTTCTTTCTCGGTCTAGCGCCTAGACCATAAGGCGCACCCCGTAGAGTGCGCCCTAGCTTTAGGCGGTTAGTTGTTTTTGGGTTGAGTTAATCAAATTCGTCATTTGAAAAGCTCGAACACTTGAAGCGATTCCGCCTCTGAATTTGTAATAATAAATTCTTTGGTCGTTCTCGTCTCGTGTTCCCGTATCTAGTTGAATAAAGCTTCTGTTTATTCTTCTAGCTTTGGTTTTTTCTTTCCCGCTCAATTTTTTGAGTTCTGCCTCGCTTGTATATTTTGGATTATTGAAGGGAACTTCAACAACGTTGAAAGTTTCCTTGAATGGTGTTCCACAAGTGTGAACTCTAAACCCTCCATTGAGTCCCGCAGTGTGAGAAGAATTTCTCGCACATTCTTTTTTTAAGTTTGCGTTCTTCATGCATGGATAAGTTGTAATTGTTTTCTTTTTCATTTTGTTTACCTCGTCCGAATTTTTACCACGTAGGAAACTTCGGAAATTTCCTACGCCCTAAGAACTAGGGCGACTATCTAGAGTCTGGGAGGAAACCTTTTATTTAATTGTCAAAAAGCCATGTGAAGCGGGATTCCTAAAGCACCTAAAAATTAGGCTCTGAATCCCTTTAATAGTCTTTCAAACTTCATACCTATACGATACCTAAATAATAGGATTAAGCAATTTATTAAAACACTAAAAAACCCTTATTTTATAGGCTTTTACGGGTTTAATTTGGAGGAGGTCGGCGGATTTGGTCGAATCTGTGCAAGTGTTTTGAAAAACCCAATGATTACGGGCGTTTTTCGGAAAAGTTCGAGGCGTTTTTCGAGGTCAAAAAAGAGAAATTTTTTTCGATTTTGGAAAATTTTTTTTTAGTTGGATTTACTCCAGATTTACCATAGAATTTAAAAGGCTGATTTTGAGATTTTTAGAGCTTGGTAAATTTTACCAACTCTAGATATAAATATAAATGTAAACTTTAGGTTTAGATTTTTTTCACAAAGTCTTGAGATTGTGAAATCGAACATCTGTTCGATAGGGGGCAAGTGCTATTAGGAACTCCTAAAAACCGGGTGGCTTTTTTCAAAATACGATTTTTCAAATTAATCGAATCTTCGGCGAGTTTAGGCAAGGAAACATGTAAAAAAACCTAATCGCCTTTACGTCTTGAATCAAGTACGTTTTTACTAGGATATTGCTCTAGATTATCTCTAGAGCTTTATCCGTACCCTCGTGCTTGAACCACGTTTTAATTAATTAAGAGAAGGCTATCTATTCTGCCTTTCATATTTCCAGATTGCATAGCTCTCTTTAAAATCGTTTGTTAGCTCTTTTAGAACTACTCCACTTAAGTAAATTAAGTAGCAGAATCCTAAGAATAGAAAGAGTCCTTGTATGCTCATCATAGTTATTGAACCTTAGCCTTTCTATTTGCTACCTTCAAGTCTCTACGAGCGTTGGTAAAGAGCCTATTAAAAGCCCAGTCTCCGTCATAAGACTTGTAAGAACCTCTGTTAGCTCTAACTTTATCGTAATAGTCGTCTACTGACTTGTACATATAAGTTGAGATAACTTCGTCTCTGAACTTAGGTGTAATCTGACTTTTGATTGTTCTATGAATCTTCATGAAAGCTTGACGCCCCCCTTTAGAAATAGAATAATCTCCAGATTTAGTTCTATTTTTTTCCGCCCATTCTCTTAAAAATGGGTGTACTTTGTTCCATTCTTTTTCAATATTTGTCATAATGTTCCTTTTTTTCCTTATGAGAAGAACCTTTTGTCCCTCTCTGTATAATATAATTCTATGGTATTAAGAATTAGTTGTCAAGTTCTATACTTAAGTTTTCATTCTATCCCCATTTCTTTTTCTTTTACACAAGCCCAAACGATTTCTAATAGCTCTATATAGTTGATATAGCGCCCATTAGCGTCTTTGCTTGAGTAATCTCCTAGCCAACTTGGATTTTCGTCTAAGAAGGCTAGGCACTTTTTAAAGTCTTTATTTTTAATTATCATTTTCATAATACTATTCTATGGTATTAAAAATTACTTGTCAAATTCTATATCTCTTTCTTCTTTAGTTTTATACCAGAGAAGGTCTTCGCCCGTATCTATACCAAATACGTACCCGTCATTGTCATGACCATAATACTTATCTAGTTGTTCTTGATACCAGTCTAATTTAATCATTATTCCTCCTCATACATTTCGCAATATGATTCTCTACATACTGCATAATCTTTACCTTTAAAAGTATATTGCAAGTCCATAGTCATACCACAAACACAACAATTTAAATCTGTTTCTAGTTCTTTAACTTGCATTATTCCTCCTCCTCTATTGCAATTACTTCTGCACTATCTAATGGATTAGAGTATGGATTTTCCTCATAACATTTACTATCTTTGATAGCTTGTTCTAAATTATCTCCAAATCCAATTCTTTCAACTTGATATGTAATTCTATATCTAGCCATTATTCCTCCTCTAATCCTAAATTTTCCTTAGCTTGTTTAGTTATGTTTCCGTCTTCATCTATCCAACACTCGTTTAAATAGTGTTCTAAGTGAAGTGGTAAGTGTTCATATTCTTTTAGCACTGTTTTAACAATCTCTTTGTCTCTATTCGCTTGGAAGTGTGCGAACAATTGGATAATTGATATATCGTTTAGTCCGTAATCTTCCCAAATCTTTAGAGTCTTCCAGATATAATTGTCTAGAGTTGTGCGCCCACTTACATAAGCGCTCTCTAAAACAAATGCTTGGAACTGTCTAGTGCTACTCATCTTTTTGTAACTCCTCGACGATTCCTAGCACTAGCTCGATACCTCTATCAAGACCAGCGTAGAAACTCACATCGTCGTCCCATGCGTCAGTAACGTCGAAATCTTCTCCGCTATCTTCCTCGAACTCCTCAATAATGCCTTTTCGCATTTCTGCTAATTCGTCTAATAATTTTTCTATCATATTCTCCTATACCTTTTCCAATTCATCGATTACGTACATAAGAGCGTTTATATAGCCCTCATCGAACATAATGTCAGTATCTTTCATTAGTTCTCTATCTCTTTCGAGTTCGAGCTGAACGTTTTTAAGTTGTTCAGTTAACTTTCTTTGTAATGAATGTTTATCCATAATTTCCCTTTCCATAATAATATTCTATGGTATGTACTCGCATAATGCAAGTATTTAACCAAAAAAATATCTACCGATTAGCGTTTCCTTAACCCCTACTAATCGTTAACTATACTTCTAGTTAAGTGAGCATTGTTATAGATAGCTTGTAACACACAAGTTGGTTTTACTTGTTCATTGGTAGCGTTTCCAACTTCCTACTACCGAACTAAGAGATTCGCTTATGCTTAGTTGTCATCTACTCTCTCTTATGTGCTACAAGCCACCTACCAATTAGCGTTTCCTACGCCCTACTAATTGTTCAGATGTCTGTTTTGTAGTCAGCTTTCTTATAGATAGCTTGTAACACACGGGATAAGATTAGCTAATCGTTCTCTCTTATTACATTGGTACTTTAACCTATGTGCTACAAGCTACCTACCTTCTAGTACTAAGCTCTGCCCTTTGGGAACAAAGTATATTTCAATACTTTTGGCTTATGTACTTATAGATAGCTTGAAGACAACTAGCTTACTTACTCCACGACAGCGAGTTCTGTGGCTTACCTATGCATAGTCCGTTTATCTCTAAACGATAATTGTCTGCGTCCGTACTTAAACTAAGACTGTTCAGCCGTTATCTTCAAGCTACCTACTTCTGAACTTATTCGCCCATTGGGTATTAAGTTTTGTAAGTAGCTTTGTTTATTGCTTTCTTTCAATAAAGGAGGATAGTCTGTAACTATCTGTTAGCGTTTAGGTAAATCCGTTACATTTACGCGCCACGCCCTAACGTCCTAGACTGAATTAGAGATTAATCATTTCCACAACTCGCGCCTTCTGTTGTCGGTCAACTCGTAGCTACCTTCCTCCATTACTGGAGTTAGGACTGACTTTCGCATTTACGCTACTCTCGACGGCTCGGTGCTCTAGTTATTTTCCACTTCAGCAGAAGTGCTAGACTCCTCATAGGCTCTTATGCATTCCTCTTTGCGAGAGGTAAGTAGCCACTATTTCCCAAGTTACTCTGTGTCATCTCTGTGCTAGTTTTAACTCTGAAAGTTACTAAGTCCGTCCCCTAGTCCCCTTAGAGTGTTAGTTTCAGATAGTTACACACTATCCTCTGACTCTTTAATTCTATGGTATCAGAATTAAGTTGTCAAATTTATCTTTCGATAAAACCTTTCAGAGAAACTCGATTGGTGTTGGATTGCAATTTACCCTTTCGGATACCACTCTGGCGAGGTAGTTTCGATAAGCGCCACTATCAAACTGCGAACCGATAAGTGTATTAAGTTAGAGCCAGTGGATAACTTAATTTCTTTTTTCGTCGGTAGCGAGGAAGTTTCTTTTACGATACTGTCGAACCTTTACGAGCCACCTTTCAAATTCCTCTGAAAGATTTTATCTTATATTCAATTTTCAAAAAGCCATTTGTAAGGTCGCCCCTTACATTTTTAATTCTATGGTAAGCAGAATTACTTGTCAAATTCTGTTACCCGATTTCTTTCTAGAGAAGGCTTATCGCCATTCTCTAGAATAATCGTACGGGCTATACCCGTAAGCTTTGTTAAAAGAGTAGTCAAAAACTTTTCTGACTGGCTTATAACCGAGCTTTCTTTCTCCTCTCGGAGTCTCTAGCTTTTCAAGTAAAGCTAAAGCAATTTTGTTAACTGTTTTCATAGTTTCCCTTTCCATAATTATATTCTATGGTAAGTGTTTTTATAATGCAAGTTATTCCCCCCGATTTCTTTCGGGGTTTTAACCCGCCGATTTTCTGTTCACAAGTCATTTGCAATCGACCGACTCGGTTAGTTCTTAACTAACAGTTTCTACTTTCTCCATGTTGTAGAGTAAGCCTTCCTCTAGCATGGCGCAGTAGGAGGATATTTCCTCGCTTAGTCTCTCGCTATTTTTAGCGAAAGCAAGTTCGGAAAGTATCCATTGTAATGGTTGGTTTTCCATATTTCCTTTCGTCTCTCTGACATTTATAATGCTATGGTATCTTATTCCATAATGCAAGTTTATAAGTCAGATTTCTTTTCTTCTGCACTTCTTAGGTCATAATATTCGGTTTTAACTACGTTTCCGAATATATCCTCCCAAGTTACTTCAGTTAGATTATCTTCCATAATGTCCTTTCCTAGTCCATGTGATTGAAGTAGTTTGATACTCCGTCCCACAACCTCGCCCAAGAATATTCACTAATTTTAATTTGCGGTGTACTCATATAGCTTATTCCAAGTCTTCGAGTCATCACATTATCATTAGCGAAATCGTCTTTAATAGGCATTTCACGACCTTGAAAATACTCTCCAGAATTAACTAACTCTTTATTTAGTTTTCTTAGTCTGACACTCTTACCGCTTGGAGTTAATCCGACTACTTGATAATAATCATTTATAGTCATGTCATAACCCCATGAGCAATGAAAGATGTCTCCAACTTCAACAGTCGTTTTATAATCTGTATTAATGTCCATTTTTTCCTTTCGTCTCTCTGACTATTTAATTCTATGGTAAGACTCTGGATTATCCAAATTATAATGTCTAATTTCTTTTTTCTAAATCATCATATATATATGTCATTATCTAAATTTTAAATACTTGACATTAAATAATAGATACCATAGCATAGTATTAACAACTGAATAAGGAAACTGTAGAACAAAGGAAGCAAGAAAAAGTTCTACACGATAAAACGTGTAGCCCCCAGCATCAAAACGGGGAGAGTACCCCCTGCCCAAAAATGCTGGATATGGGTACATTTGCTATTAGAAAACCCCAGAAACCGGGTGGATTCTGCTATTACAAAATCCTAAAAACCGGGTGGATTATTTTTCTTTTGCTCTCTCTTAATCAATGCTTTTGAAATATAGAAAGATATTGTAGTGGACGTGGAGGATAAAAAGTAAAGTAATCTATTGTAACCTTTAGGCGTAAACAGAGATTTTATAAGGGGGACGCATTCTATGACCTTCTGGGAGGAGTTCCAAATCTTCCCAGACAAGTGTGTCAATAACTTCTTTAACAAATCCAGTCCTTAATACTCTCATGTAATCTTGTATTCTTCTTTTAAAAATACTTTTAGATTTACTTTTACTCTTTATATCAAATAGTTTACAGTAATTTTTATGGCGATTCCATATAGCTACTAAGACATCGTATTCACAATGCTTTGATGGAAGATGACCGTATCTTTTATTGTGAGATTCAGCTCTTTCTTTTAAGAAATCTAATATCTCTTGTTCCATTAATAAATAAATGTATGTAAAAATACTGGAGTATGTTCTCCATGCCATGCACTGAATGTATTATGTTCAAGATATTCTACTGCTGTTTCAACTGCAGCATCTTCGAGGTCCCTCTGGCTTGCCCACTCTGTATTGTTTTGAAACGTCTCGTCTTGAACAAATGTTTCAGCTAGTATTCTTACCATTTTTCTTGCATCATAACAAGCTACTGGCGCAGAAAAGCCTTGTCTCTCTACGTAACCTAAGTATGCTTGGTAAAATTCATCGTATATTATTGCATCTGGATTTATTTCTAGTAGTTCCCAGTATCTACTTCCGTTTTCTTCGCTCATATTACATTCCTTATAAATTCAGCTATTCTTTCTCCATCAGTTTGTAAATCAGATGAATTCTTTAACCATTTTAAGAACCTAATCCAATCATCTCTCTGACCTTCATTATCAAATTTAATAGAAACTTTCAATGGGTCAACATCATTTTCAAGTTTTTCATCTACATTATCTGATAAATCTTCAAACAATTGTTGCAAATCTTCATCATCAAAACCTATTCCGTCTAAAGTACCAGACTCTACTGCTATCTTTTCAATCAAATCTTTTAGTTCTGGTGGTTCCCAACCGCCTAATTCAACTAATCTATTATCAGCAATAAGGTAAGCATCAGCTTCAATATCTGATTCAAAACTTATACCGCAGACCATAGGAACAAACCATTCTCCTTCTTCATCTACTCGTATTCCTTTTGGAGGATTTTTTTTATCAAGCATGTACTTTTGTCTTAAAGTTTCAATACGACCATGACCACCTACTAATTTACCAGTAGCTTCATTTCTGATGATAGGCATGATAAAACCAAATCTATCCATTGATTGATGTAATACTCCTATGTCATGTTGCTTAGGATTTACATCCGCTGAACGAACTTCTTTAATATTTATATATTCAATTCTATGCTCTTGCATCTGTTCCTCTCTTAGGATAAGGTTCTATCAAATGTTCAATAGCCTTTTTGTTTTTCTTATTTGTTTTCTTATCAGAAATGAAATGCATATATCTATGCTTTTCCAACTGGTATGTAAACTCTGCTTGGGGATAATGTTTTAATATAACTTCCCTTTTCTGAGTACCCAGTTTTGCTCTGATAGCTCGACTTCCGTAAAGCTTACCATCTATTATAACCGCAAATCTTTTACCACTGCCTTTATAGTTTCTACTTTTAGCTCTCATGATGCCTAAATAACTCCAATTAAGAGACTGGTAAATAGTTCCCACTTCTCCAGCCATTGGGTCAACGGTAGCAGTTATAACTTCAAAACCTTCTTTGGCTACCTCCTTTTGTACTCTAGATATAAACCATGAGTTAGCATTAGGAGGACACCACCATTTATTAACACCTCTGTTCAGAAGAATCATATTGTCGGTCATGCCGTACTTATCCCATACTCCTAGATTCTTTGAGTAGTCTGGTCCAAGACAAGCAACACCACCTAACAACTTTCCATGCTCCATTGTTTGAAAGTACATTCCATAAGCATGAGTAGTTATAGCAGCCATTACGCCTAGATACTCGTATTCTTCAATAACTTGCTTGGCTGTTACATTATCAATTGGTTCTATCCAAGCATTTTCTAAAGAATCAGATGATAAAGGTTCGTATAAACCTTCTTCCTCTGCTTGTTTTTCAAGCCTTCTTTTGTACTGATGACAAGTTGCCTCGAAGATATTCTTCGTATCTGTCATTTTTACTCCTAAGTTTTTTGGTCAAAGGACTTATAACTATTTTTGAAAAATCATTATCTTTAGAAATCCAATCTGTCTTGGAAATTAATCCAGTGTGATAATCAAATGCAGCAGAGAATGCTAACAAGGAGTTGAACGTCCAAGCATTTTTTCTTCTTGCAGATGCAATAGTAGAAGCATTCATTGTAGACTTATCTAGATATTCATTAATATCTCTTGTTTTTACATTATAAAGTTCCATAACATGTTTAATTCTTCTTGGATTAATTAAAGTTACAGTACTTGGTAGTTGAAATTGGTATTTCTCATTACTTCTATTAGAGTACAAATCAATCATATTTTTGAACTTCCACATAATATCAATACTTGTAACAAAAGTCATCTTACCTCTATAACAATTGCTCACTGTTCCGATATTCAATCTTGATATTTCTGCAAGCCTAGTAAGAGGAACATCTGCTTCGTTGCGTAAGTATTGTACTATTCTTGTTATTTCAGAAGGAGGATATAACGTTATGGTGTTATCTAATTTAGGCAGTTCTTCTCTTCTAGAATAATAAGTAGCTCTTTTAACAGTCTTTTGTCTCTCTTCTTTTTTACTTGTCAAGTTGACCTCTCTTAATATCAAAATTTAACATGTCTTCTATTGGTAATTTTCCAGTGTTTATTGCCCAATCCATGATTGTAGATTTTAACCAGACTTTAGTTCTGCCAGCATTAATAACAAAGTCTGCTTCTGGAATAGTCATTCTACTAATCATCATTGAAACGTGATTAGTAGGAATCGCTAAGATTTCTGCAATCTCAGCGACTCCAACAATTTCTAATTGATTAGAAGGGTGCATCAGCTTCAGTTAACTCTTCCATAGGTCTGGCTACTGGTGCTGGCGCAGCTTCTTGTTTAGGTTGAAATGTTTCAACTCTAATTTCTTTATTGCTTTGTACGGTATCTAAACTACCGACAACTGTGTATTGGGTTGTAATAGCGATATCATCTGCAATAATTTTTACAGATGTTTTTTCGTTATTATCTCCATACTTTGAAACTTCAATCTTTCCTCTTACAGTGGCTCTAATTGATTTGTTTCCCGCATTAACAACAGCTTTCATCCAAGTGTTGTAAATGTTTTCGGCTAAAGAATCAAAGCAAATGATATTAAACCAAGATGCTTCTTTGTCTTTACCCATTGATACAGCTAATCTACCAACTGTGTAGTTATTACCGCTAGCGGATTGCTTCATTTCTAGACCAGAAAGATTTCCAGTCATTATTGCTATATTGTTTGCCATTATCTATTCGTCTCCTATATCTTCATTAATTGGCTCGAACACATACCCAAAGTTTTCGAGTAGTGCCATACACGCATTTTCTATATCAATAGTCCTAAAAGCGACAATCCCATCACTTCTGCCGTCTGGCATATTGACATAGATAAATGGTTTAGATAAGGAACCAAAGCTTTTATGGTTCTTATCTGATTGCTCCTTAGCTTTATAAAATGGTTTAGCAAAACTTTCGTGTTGCTTTCCCGCTTTAACTTCGTAACGAGCATTACCTTTCCAATTTTCTTCGTCAGAATCAGCTCCTCTGAATCTATTGGAAGGAATATTTAATTGTTTCATAGCAGCAACTTGCTTACGCTTGCCTTTGCTACGATTTCTTCTATTTATGCAAGTACGACATTTACACTTACGCTTTTCTTCGCCAGTGTTTTTGCACTTACCCGCAGAATTTTTTTTACTATTAGGTTGTCCCATGCCTTGTTGACCAGCAAATCTATTAGCCTTGTATTCATCCCAAGACTCTTTTTCTGGGTCCCACATGTTACTCATTAACTACAATCATCCCATTGTTATCTAATACTAAACCTTCTGGTAAACCACCGTCGGCTATATATTGCATTCTTTGTTCGCGTTCAAGTCTTCTTAATTTAGCTTGATTATAGCTCTTAGGTTTTATGTTCTCCCAGTTATCAGCTAACGATTTAGGATTAAGAGCAATCTTATCCCCATATAAATTAATATATGCACCGCAAGCAGTCATTGTGTAAAGCTTAAAATTTTGTGGTTCAATGTTTTCATTTTTGTATATATCAACAAGTCTTTTTATATTTTGATTCCATTTCCCTTTATTACGTTCATCACTAGGGGCTGAACCAATAATTTCAACAAAGCCGTCCCAAATTTCATTGTTAAGACTTCTCTTACGACCATTAGCAGTTAAACCTAAATCAACTGTTTCATAATCAACATCTTTTTGAATTGTTTCAAGTTCTTCTACAAGTTCCTTAGAATCTTCAAAAGTTTTTAAATTAGCAGTACTAGGATTTTCAGACATCAAAAGATATTCGTTGACCTTCCACTTGCTGTTCTCCACATCTTTTTTTCTATAGGTAATGCAACCAAAATCAACTAATTCTTTTATATATCTTTGGGCTGTACGTAAAGCCATATCGGCTCTCTCTGCTATCTTTTCTTGTGAAGGAAAACATCTTAGTGTTTCATTATCAGCGAAAGTAGCAAGAGCAACGTAAACTTTAAATGCTTGTGGGGATAAAGAATTCCCGTCCTTATCCCTTATAGTAAGCATCCAATGAGGAACTCTAGCAAAAGGATTTTGCCACCTAACGGAAAATGCAGAATCTTGTTCTGCCATTAACCTATTTCCTTATTGTCAATGTTATATTCTTTTGATAATTGAACATCTAAGAAATAATTATCTTGCGCCCATAACTGTAAACCTAAACCAAGTTTAGAAGCTGCTCTTTTGAAAGCGTCAGATTCCATTTTCTTGATTTGTTCGCCGATAGGTTCTGAAGTATTTTGAGGTGTACCCGCACCCGCAACTGAAACTTCGTTGCCGTCAACAGTAACAGTAAGAATACCTTTGACTGATACTGGTTTGTTTTCAGAACATATAACATCAAAGTCCCAATTATATGCACCTACAATTGAAAGCAATCTTTGAGCTATGACTGCATGGTTGATGTAATCTTCTTCACGATTACCCATTTTCTTTTTTTCGATAAACTTATCTGGAAACTTTTTAGCAAGTTTCATTAAGTCAATCGGTGCTTCTTTTTTATCCATTATTATTATCTCCAATCAATTAATTTGTGTATCTATCTTACCATTAAGGTATGACAGAAATCAAGAACTTTTTTACGCAAAGTAAGCGTAAATATAAATTCTTGTTTTATTATTTTCTCTTTGTGTTCTTATAGTTGAATGCAAATTTGGATACTTACGCTTTGCATAATTAACCATAGCTGACATTGCAACTCTTTTCTTCTTTATATTTTCTTTATCGTCTAAATCAAAGTCTTCGTAATGTATAACAAATTTCTTACCCCTATTGTCATACAGCATATCTATTGTATCTTCAGTAAAGACGGAAGAAGTTCTTCCAGAGCCCTGTCGTTTAGTAATAGGTATTGAATCTACCTCAAATGGTGTTATAGCCATTCTCTACTCCTTTCACTCATACTCACTTCCATAAATAGTATTCTATGGTATGTAATATTTAATGCAAATGATTTTTTCATTTTTTATTTCACTAAACTATATTTTCTAAATATATGAATAAATACAATTAATCTGTTTATAATGGTGTATGAGTGATATGTTCCAAAAACATAATGATAACATGGACGAATTCTGCATGTCATGTGGCAGTAGTCCTTGCACTACAGATTGCCCAAAACATTTAGTAGATGATGTACCCAACTCTGAAATAATGAGGTCAATATTCTTTAATTATCTTCCAAATGTTGATTTAATGAATCAAAGTGAAATTGCAGAATCAGTAGGTAAACATCTTTTATTGATATCTGATGCAGTTTTAGAGGCTCAAAGAAAATGGGAAAATAAAACATTCATGAATAAATTAGACGAAGTTATGACAGATTACCCTACTTATATTGAGTTTACTAAGTCATTACATAAAGCTGGTGCTTTTGATTCTATTGACGATATCATAGAATTTATGAGTTATCCAAAGAAGTGGAACAAGTTATTTAATTATTGGTATGAAGTCTATTATCCAATCATTACGAAACATAAATCCCAAAAAGATACTATGTGGGAAATATTCAAAGAAAAAGTTTTAGAGCATAAAAATTTGATTAATGGTGTCTAATACCATAGACTTAGTTTATGGATATATTTGAGCAATATTGGAATAAGCAATTGGGTTATACCTATTATAAATATACTCAACAAGAGTGGTTTGACAAAGGTATCGATTCCATCGTATTAAATAAGCTAATGGACTCTTATTACACATACGAAATAATAGAAACACAAGATGATGATTTCTTTTACTTCCCAATATTAGATAAAGAAGGAAACAAGCATAGATTTATTAACAGCGAATCTGATTATGTAATGTACGTTAAAAAGAATAAACAATTAATTTATTCATTTGAAACTACAGCATTAAGACCGCGAATTGCAGAACTAATGAAGGAAGGCTCACAATATAGTAAGTTACCTTTAGTAGAACTGCAGAGCAATAATCAGTATGTTGCTTTACCTATGTCAGAATTTGAAGACATAAGAAAAGAACATAAGATTAATGCTGGTGTCCTTCATTTATTAAACAACTATGGTAAATCTGTAGGCTCTATTGTATAAAGAGGCTTTTCTAGTTCAAAAAATTTCCTTCTTTGTCTTTTGACTTTTTGTTGAGGTTCTTTATAAAAACTATTAAAAGCCATATAAAATATGTTATTTTGGTTCATTTCTCTTCTTTCTTAAGAGATTAATAATAGCATATATATTTGTAAATAATAGTTGACAGTTAACATACGTTTACCATAGACTTAATTTTAGAAAGGGGTTATGAATGCCTATTAACATACAAGAAAATACGAAAGCATACCGCGAAGCGGGTAAGAGGGACTACACACCTTCTAACATAATTACTGTAAGACCTTTTAGTAGAAAAAATGCAGCAAACGCTACAAAATTTACTGGTAAAAGATACTTAGGTAAAGACGCTAACGGTAGAGAAATCTGGGTCAGCTTTGAAATGACCAGAGAAGATACTAACAAATCTGTTCCAAAGATAAGGGTATGGTATACAGCTAATACCGATTTACTCTTTGAAGAAGGTGCAGAATTATCAAACAGAAGAATCAGTTTTGGTACTGGTACTGAACAGAAATATGAAGTTCGTACTTTACTGCAATCAAAAGATAAACCTTATGGTGCAGTAACAAAAAGAACTATAGAATATATAGAAGACATAGTTCATAAAGCTAATCTAGATAATCCTAAAAGACATGATGCTTATCTTATAGCTAATGCAATCTATGTAGGTACTGTTGAAGATTGTAAACTATACAAGAACAGATTTACAATCCAAGATATGTTAGCTACATGGAACTTTAGAGAGAACTATTCTTAATAGATTTCTGTAATTAAGGGTAATTAATTCAGTACTGTGATACTGGAATTGCCCACTTGGGCGTGATTGGTTTAGACTTATCAAGTGTTGCGGGACAGTTGATAAGTAACGAGGGTTCGACT